>VFQN01001685.1_pt1 | contig 36116 bp, 57 predicted proteins | sample 3512371 | NCBI WGS metagenome assembly VFQN01 (sample SAMN10412370, study PRJNA504923) | tailings metagenome | isolation source: Replicate 2 from Balatoc abandoned mine | place: Philippines: Itogon, Benguet | collected 2017-08-28
CTGGTAAATGGTAGCCAGCCCCTGCAACACCGATTGTTTTTAGGGATGCCCTACTCAAGGGGCACCAGCCCTGCCGAATGCGTGCGGACGCTGGGTCTGGGGCCGGAGCTTCTTTGCAGGATGCTTCACACGATTACAACTTCAAACCACCGGTTCCTCCAAAAGAGGCACTGACAATCTCAGTGTGTCTCACTGGTAAGGGTCACACCCTTCCCTGCACCCTCCTTGCATGCAGCTGCTCCCCACGCTGCGGCAGTGCGGCGCAGACGAGGCGGGGGCGCTGCCCCCCGGCCGCCTGCCGGAGCTGGTGGTGGCGTGGAGCAGGTGGGCGGTGCGACCGAACTAACCGCAACCATGCCTGCTGCGGCGGCGGCCCTGGAACTGCCCCAATAGCCTACACGCAGCCTGACATGGTGTGGGGCACATTGCACCTACCTGCTGCCTTGTGCGTGAGTGCAGCCAGGAGCCGCCCACGTTGATTTTTTCATTTGATGTTTAGGGGTACCTGGGCTGGGCATCTGCCTTTGGCTGCCTGCGGTGCGCACAGCGGACGTCACGTCGCGTGCATGCGGCAAGGCCTTGATACTTGGCGTGCTCGCACAGCCGCGCACAGCCCTTTCCTGCATTCCCTGCACGCGCAATCCAATTGCTTGCCACGCCGAAACAGGGGCCTGCCGTGTGGTCGACCTGCCACCCCCCTTGCACTCCCTTAAACAGCCAGTAAGCACAGGGCGTATATGCATGCTGTGGGACTGCCTCCTACCTGCATGTACTCGAGGCTTTCAACCCACAAATCACGCTCCGACGGCCCCCACCCTCTACCCATTGCAGGCGTGTGCAGCAGCGCGGTCTCCCAGGGCTGCAAGCCAACACACATGCGGGGAGGCAGCTGCCAGCAGCAGGGGAGGGGCACCAGGGCGCAACGGGCTCTGCCTGCGCCTGCTGCTGCGTCTCCTGATACCATGCCTGGGCACCTCTCCGCACCGGTCCTTCCAAGGACCCAATGCCTTCTTACAGCGGACGCGTGCCTAAAGGGTGAGTTGCAGCAGATATAGGTCACGCGAAACAATACTTGGGCCGAACTCGGGGCTGCAGGTGGGCGTGGCGTGGTGTAGCCTTCCTCATTCATGCCACTGAGCACCCTTGATGCCACCGTGCAAGGTGTTGCTCGTTGCGAGGTTGCTATTGACCGCGTGTGTGCTTAACCGCAGGACACAGCTGTCATGCTTCTAAGGCACGGACGCCGCATTTTCCCTGGGTGGTAAGACATGCTAATCCCGTTCACCGCCGTACTCACCGCGGTGAGATCTACACACGGGTCCGGCTGGTGGGAGCCGGGGGCGACTGAGGGGGCCGTCAGCCATAAGGCTCTCGAACGGGTCCAGTGTGCAAAGCTCGTGGCCATGCTTGACCATGCCACCCGTGCGGCATCGTCACAGAGCTCGACTGGCAGCTGCTCCTCTGGTGCCGCAGCGGCCACGTGGACTGCCCGGTCCTCAACATCGATGTGTGGAAGCGCCACCAACCGCCACCATTCAGAGCAGCAGCAGCGAAAGCCTCATCTCGCCTTGCCACCTCTGGCGCTACCCTGGTGGTTATGACCGCCATGCAGACTGCTTAACCGACTGTTCTTTGGCGAGTGCTCCACCATTACTACCACCAACAGCACCCAACAGCGTACTCCGTGTTGGCCAAACGCGCTGCCTTTGGCGCTACCCTGGTCGCCACCGCTGCCACCGGGCCCATGCTGCACGTGTGCCCCAAGCCTGGGCCTTGGTGGCGAGAAGGCATGGCCTTCACCGTCTGCCCGCTGCCCAGCAGCCACCCCGGGGGCAGGCGCCAGCCAGCCGTAGCACCGCCGCGTTTGACAGAGGCGGTCCGGACCGTGGCGGAGCGCCTCTGCTACATGCAGCGAGCAGGCCACCGTGGGACCAGGCGGATGAGCGCCGGACGGAGGTCGTGGGGCCATGCTGCATATGCAGGATGGTTCTGCAGCAGCAGACGGAGAAGGGAGCTAGATGGCTCTGCAAAGGAAGGTGGAGCAGCTTTTGTCGTTGTGGTCGCCAGGGCGCTGTGCCAGGTGCCACATTGGGCGAATGCGGCCAAGGTTAGCGAAGCGTGCCAATGTGCATGGTGCAGCGGGTGTTTGTTGGTGGTTATGGTTGCGTGCAACAGCGAGGGTGGGTGGCTTTGAACGGCTGCCAATGCCAAGGATGAATCGGAGATCAGAAAGCAATCGTGGCAATTTGACGTGTCTTACCTGGTAACGGCCTTGGTGGGCGGTGGCAATCTGGAGGCTTGGGAGACCGCTCCAAACGCCCGGGTGGGAGGCCGGCATTGCCTTCAGGGAATGAGGCCAGCAGACGGTGACTGGTGCTCTGGTGTCATCCTCACATATAATTTCGCCGCCGTACTAGAAGAGGCGCAATAGCTGTAGAGCTTCAAAGGGTTGAGACACAGAGTTGGCCGTCGAGGACCCCTCAGCCCTCACGCTGCTACCTTAACAGCTTGGCACTGCTGCTTGCCATGGCGCGCACGTGTCTGTCACAGTACCGTAGTTAACGCTGCAGCGTACACGCACTGATCCCAGCGTAGCGAAGACGTGACCCATTTCCTGCGTGCGTTGTGTGGTTCCAGCGGACAGAGAAGGGTGGGGTAACAGGGCGAAGGGAGGTAGTGAAGGGTGATCAGGGAGTCCCAGAGGGTGCGCAGGTACGGCATGGCCTGGGATGCGGGCTTGCCTACAGCATTGTACGTACAGTACAGCTTGCCCTCTTTATCCGTGTACTTGTGCTCAGCAACCTTCCTCGCGTTCACTGACGTGTCTTCAGGTCCATTGCAGTCATCGTGCCAGTCTATGTGCACCGACACTACTCGCCTGCCGAGGCAGTCAATTCCCTAAGAGTATTGTAGTACAAGTACATAGCGCCATGTCCCTTCTTCACGCCGGCAGAGTAGTCGGAGGAGTGCAAGCGCGAGTGCGCTCGAGTTGCACAGCGGCGAGCCCGATACCCTCTGCGCAGTGGACACCACAACAATCAACATTCCAGCGTGTGCATTGCCGTTCAGCGCAGCCCTCGAGCGAGCAATCCACCTCTGCGCCCGGCGATGTGGCAGACCCCGTCATCGAAGCGGACGCAGCGGCCGTCGTCGGGGCGGCCTGGGACCCGGAAGGCCTCTTCAGCAAAGCAACGACACCTCTCGGGTCAGGCGGTCAGCTCGGCGACCTGATTGCGCGCCGGGAGCGCGAACGCGCCGCGCGCCTGGCCGCGGCCGCTGGCGCCACGGCCCCACCCACACCTGCCTCCCCCGCCGCTGCCCCCTCCCAGCCTGAAACGCCTCCTTCCGCATCTCCCTCCACATCCGCCCCCACCGCTGTCTCCGCACCGCCTGTGACGCTGCCTCTGCCGAAGGGGGTGCGTCCCTTGCGGCCGCTGCCGCAGCCATGGGCCGCCGCTGCCGCCGCCAGCGGCGTCGGTGTACCGCCGTCGGAGCTGCCGCCAGAGCTGGTCTCGGAGCTGGACGCGCTGCTGCGGGAGCAGTACATCCCCGTGGACCTGTACGGCACGCCCGGGATGCGGGTGGTGCACCTGGACCCGCCCGTGCTGACGGTTGACGGTTTCCTGTCGTACGAGGAGTGTGACCGCATGGTGGCGGCGGCGGAGGCGTCGGGTGGGTCGTGCGGTTGGTTGCTCTCCTGGTGGTGGTGGTGGCCGGTGGTTGGTGGCTGGGGGTAGTAAACACCCCGCGCTCCCGCCGCCTGTCGAGCGAGGGGCTCTTGGGGGTGGGACAGGGTGGGTTCGCGTTGAGAACGACGGTGGGGCCGGCCTGGCGCAACGAAAGCCCGCACGCCCTGATCCTATAGCAGTACAAGCTGCGTGCTGCGCAACTACCGGCTGCACCGGGACCAGCCGTACAAACTGCACACTGCGCCTAGGCGTCGTGCACCACCTGCGCTCCCCGTCATCCTCCCGACCCCTTTCCCTCCAAGCCCTCCCCCCGCACCCCAGCCTTACTGTAACCCTCCCTCCCCTTCCCCCCGTTACGGCCAACTCTCTTCTTATCAATTTTTGGTAAACAGGATGTCCTGCTGCCCGCCCCAGGCCGCATGGTTGCCAGCCGCATCGGTGCCGGCAACGTGTCGTCCATGTACGGCAATGCGTCATCCAGCCGCCGTACGAGCATCAGCATGATGGTCACGCCGGGGGTGGCGGGGCCCGACATGGACGCAGTGGTGTCCGCGCTGCAGGCACGGGGCAAGAAGATGCTGCGAGCGGGTGGGTGGGTTAGCAAGCGGGCGGATGTGGGTTAACAGCTTGCTAGCGGTCGGGGAGTAGTGGCAGCTTACGTCACATGGCGGATGTGCGTTGCATGCCCGGGGCGGAGCAGCTACTGTGAGGGGCCCTGTCTGCATTGGCGCCTGATGAGAGTATTGAAGAAGCGCTGCACGCGGGTAGGCGGGCTAGCAGCCGTGCGGGTGTGTGTCAATGGCTGGCCCGTGGCCGCCAGAGTGTTTTGGGTACAGGCGTTGGGCGTTGACGGCGGTCCTGTAATGTGGGTAACGGACTCGCAGTTAACGCAGTCAGGTGACGTTTCGTCTGTATTCTCTCGATTTAACATCTGCGCTAGGACGGGCACGTTGGGGCACGTTGGGGCCTTGCATGGCTTGCGTGTCGCAGGCGTGGGGTTGCTACGTTGCTGATGTGTGCCTTTGTTGCTGCTCCGAAACCCTAACAAACGCGGCTCTGCCCCTTGCCCGTGTTGCCCTCCCCCCAGACGAGGGCCCTGTGTGGGGCTTCAACGGGCTGCTCCCAAAGAGCGGACAGTACTGCTACGAGGTCATCCAGGTGCGTGCACCGCGCCCCAACACCACTGCAACGCGTTCGTGTCAAGCTGCGCAGAGATGATGCTGCAGCTGCGCAGAGATGATGCTGCAGCTGCTCTTGCTGCTGCACTCCTCACCTGACGATTGCAGGTTTAGCGTGGCACCACTGACTGCCGGTGCCTAACACTCTGTCGCTCACCTTACCCCTCACCTTGCCCCTCACCTTCCTCCTCCCCCGCCCCCAGGTCGCCCGCTACGACCGCGGCCAGCACTTCCTGGCCCATGAGGACGGCTTCCCGCCAGACATCGCCGCCGCCAACGCCTTCCAGCGCCACGCCACGCTGCTGGTCTACCTCAACACGTGCCAGCAGGTATGAGCGGTTGTGGGTTGTCACGCTAGGGCCAGGCCTGCCTCCGCACGTGCCAGCAACTAAGCAGCTGTTGTTTGGTATGGGAGGGTCCGCGGTACCCAGTGCCTGCCTCAACACGTACCGGCAGGTATGAGCAGTTGTGAGCTGCTGATTGTCAGTGACAAGCTGGGCGCATCACGTCAGTACCTGCATGGGCGGGTGAACCCCACATGCCCTCCACGCCTGCCCCTACCCTCAGGCCACCCTCTTCAACTTCCTTGCCACATGCACAATGCTCCTACTGTGCTTCCCCCTACCTGCCCCTGCCCCCAGGGCGGCGCCACCCGCTTCAACCACCTGGACCTGGCAGTGCGGCCCACCAAGGGCACTGCGGTGCTGTTCTTTCCCGCCTTTGCGGACGGCGTGTCGGACGTCAGGTGCGGCGGGGGTCGACCGCAGCGTGTCAGCGTGCAGGAGGCGGAGCCAGCAGTGGGTCAGGAGGGGACACCTGGTGCCAATACCTCTTCGGGTGTTGGATGCTGACGTCTCTGACGTCAAGTATGTCGGCCCTGATGTGTGGTGCCTCTACCTGCTGCCGCGCGGGGGCGTCGGCGCGGGCGTGGGGGTGGAGAACGGGAGGTGGTCAAGCGCTGTGGGTTGCGTGGTTGGACGTCAGGCGGGCGCTGCATGGCGCACCTGGTGTGGGTCCGACGATGTCGCTGGTACTTTTGCACGATTGGTTGCTGTACGGCAGGACGGCGCGTGTCTGTCCTTGATGCCGCCGCTGGTGCCGCTGGCAAGCTGCCAGGGTGTAGGGGCTTGGGGCATGTTGAGGGCAGAGTGCCTCGACCATCCAAGGACGGCCTCGAACCCCCTCTGACATGCAAACGCATACCGGGGAAAGGGAGCAATCTTACCCATTTGAGGCTGCACGTGCCGCCGGGTGGCGCTGGTCTTGCAGCGCCTCGCCTGGGCATACCATGCAGCCTTGCTGCCTGGCCGACCTGTACAGCAGGGAAGCGTCCCTACCTCAGAGCCTATTACCGGTATGTATCTCTCAACGGTAGGTACTTTTCCGTCGCGTTGTCGCAAGCCGCCCCCTAATGCCTCACGGAACGCATGCATCCGGTGGCTCTGCGCTTAATTTTGTATATCTGCCTGTTACTCCCTCCTGCAGGTCCCTGCACACGGCCGAGGACGCAATTGACACTAAGTACGTGACGCAGCAGTGGATCGCACGGGGGCTGCCCAAGGCGCCGCCAAGGGCGGCTGCAGGGCCGGCAGCAGCTGCAGCTGCAGTGGGGGCAGGGGCGGTTGCGGGTGCTGGTGGTGCTGCTGCTGCCGTGTCGGCACGGGAGGCGCAGTTGGAGGCGCTGGAGAAGGCGAGGAAGAAGGCGGCGGAGGGGGCCAAGGGAGGGAAGGGCGGCAAGGGGGCGGGCAAGGGGGCGGGCAAGGGGTTTGGGGCCAAGCCTGCCAAGTGAGGGAGGTGCGTGTGTGGGGTGGCAGGAGGGCTGAGGGAGGGTGTGAGTGGGGTGGAAGAGTGAAGGAGCTGCGGGGGCGTGTGGTGCGCGTGTGTGCAGCTGTGCTCAGTGACCACGGGTGGCCTCGCTTCTGGAGGAGGAGGATTGTACAAGAGAGGGCGTGCGGCTTGCGAGGAGGTGGTTGTGGCGTACCTGTACGGCGTTGCAGGACAGTTATTCACGTGTTGGCAAATTACAAGCAGTCCAATTGGATCCGCTATTTAGTTGACGGCCGTTGTCAAGTGTCAACTGCATCAACGTACCAACGTGCAGTGGTATGCGCAAAGTCCTTGCGGTAACACGTTATGCGAATATGTATACCGTGCCGGTACACCACGTGTGCGTGCACGCCAGCTGTCACGATCTCCACGCATAATGTCCCAAGCGCATGTGCCTATAACCTGAGGACAAACCCTGGCTCTGTTCCCAAGGGACTGCTTAATGCCGACTTCATACTAAATTTACTAATTACGTTGTAGAGCAAAGCTACACCCCCATCCGGGAAGGCAGCAAACCAAATGTGAAGGTCGTATGTGCTTTAGGTGTATGTACGTGGATGTGATTATGTACATGGTAGGCAGATGTCTATGTACGAGCTGCCGTGCTGCACAATCATTTAGAACGTTCACAACGAATACCGAAGGCAGCGTAACCCCCGACCCCGCACACACTAGTGCACACACGCCATAAGGAGGAGCAAAACCGCTACGAAGTGTGTGTACTACACACCGTAAGACGTCGAATCGCAGCTGCCACCAGCCCCAATCCAGCCACCCCAACACTGCCGGAGCGCCACGCCCCACGAAAAAGCGTCCAGCTGATAACCCTTGGATTTACCCCACCAAGACCGCTAGGCCCCCCTGAGACTCGGGCTCCACCACCCGGTGCAACACACAACCCAGAAGGCCCCCTTCTGACACAACCCACGGCCCCCACGGCCTCACGGCAGGCAGTGGTGCGCCTCAATGGCCCGCTGCAGCCCCGGCCACCCCGCCAGCGCCGCCACCACCTCCTCCACCTCACACAGCCTGGCGCCCACCAGCAGCACACGACGCGGCAGCGGCGCCCGCCGCTGCGACACTTGTCCCTGCGCAGCCTCAGCCGGTGAGGCCCCAGCACTCACACCATTACCCGCAGTGCTCCCGCTGCCACTGCACCCGCTGCTGCCGCCGCCCAAAGGAGCGTGGGGGCCAGGGAGCCCCGCTGTATTTCTTTCCCCTGCTGGTGCAGCCGCCTCCGCCAGCGCCCTGAGCAGCGCGACGGCCCCTTCCACCAGGTACGCACTCCGGCGCCGCACACGGCCAGCGGTGCCACTAGCGCCACTGCTGCCGCTGCTGCTGGTGGTGGTGGTGCTGGTGCTGGTGCTGCTGCTGTCACTGCTGCTGACAGCTGCTGCAGCGCTTACGCTACCGCTGTTGTCGCCGTCCTCAGCCGCCTCACCCTCACCCTGACCCCGCACCACCGCCCCAACCCTGCCTCCCCCGACCGCCATGCCGCCACCACCACCATCTCCGGCCTCCAGCCCTTGACCTTCGCTGCCTGCCGCCGCAGCCGCCACCCCTGCAGCGCTGAATACCCCCGCCCCCGCCCCCGGCCCCCGCCGCTCCCTCAGCCTCAGCTCCAAGCACTCCACAAGCTCTGAAACCAGGCCCAGCAGCCGCGCCGCCGGTGGCGTGCCGTCGTACCCAAACCCGCGCACCACCACGTGCCGTAGCGCCAACCGCCCGCCGCGCCGTGCGTCTGCAAACCGCTCCAACTGCCGCAGCCGTACGACGTCGCGGCCGCGGTACCGCCGCTGCACCATGAACAGGCTGAGGTCTGTAAAGTGTTCGACGCGTACGGAGAGCAGGGGAGGTAGGGGAACTGCCGGGCTGTGGCCGGAGGGGCCGTGGGTGCAGGGGTGGGGCAACTGGTCGCCGCCAGCGTCGTATGGCTCTTGTTGCTGCTGCTGCTGCTGATCCTGGTGGTGCTCCAGATAGGGAGCGTACTGCGCGTTCCCTGGGGCCTCAGGGCTGCTAGAGGCACCAGGTGTGGTGGACGTGAGGGCTATGGCGCCGCCGAAGGTCTGCACCACCGCCGCCAGCTCCAGCAGGGTGGTGGGATCGGAGCCCAGGAGCAGCTCGCAGCCCCGGCCGCGGTCGTGGTGGGGGATCCTGCTGCCACCAGCAGCAGCCGCAGCAGCAGCAGTAGCGGAAGGAGCTATGATTGCTGGTGACGACGAGGTGGACGGCAGCGAGGCGAATGGAGTAGCGGTGTGTAAGGCGCTAGGGGGTGGCACACCAGCGGCGCTACCGGTGCCGGCGGCCCCACCTGCAGGGGATGCAGCGGCCTCCCGCGACAACCGCAGCTCGATCAGGCTCTGCCTGTACGACACGGAGATCGGCCTGGCGACATTACGTAATGCCAGGCCGTACGTCTCGTCGTACGACGCACCACCGCCGCCGGTGGCATCTGTGACGGTTGTGCTGACGTCTGGGCTGTTGCTGCTGTTGCTGCGTCGCCTACTACTTGCGCCCCCACAGCCGGTCGTGCCGTCGCCTGGCCTGTCGTCTGCACCGTCGTCTGCACCCCCCGCCGTCGCGCACCACCTCAGGTGCAGCAGGGCGTTGACCAACCGCAGCAGCTGCAGCCGCGGCGGCAGGGCGTGCAGCAGTGACGTAAGCACCTCGTACGGCATGCGCTCCCCGCCGTACTCCTGGAAGTCATGCAGCCTGGGGCGAGGAAGCGTGTAGCATACGGTACGTGGGTAGGCGATGGGTTTGTGCGCAAGGCTGGGCAGCAGCAGACGAACGGCCACGGCAAGGCCACTACCTGTTGCGCCTACACGCCACAGCTGCACCTCCTGGCTGTGTACCGGCAACCGTAGTTCCTTACCTACCCGCAACCCCACTGCCCCGCCCCTAACGCCGCTACCACCCCCGCCCCAACCTGCTGTCCATGTGCTCCGTGGTCAGAAAGCAAACAAGGCGCACCCGTACCCGTACCCGTATACCCGTATCCGTACTCATACCCGTACCCGTACCCGTACCCGTACCCGTACCCGTACCCGTACCCGTACCCGTACGGGCACATCCACACCCGCCCTGCCGCTCCCTGCCTCTGGCCTCTGCCCCCACCCTGCGGAACCCTCCTGCCCCCGTCCCCACCTGCTCTCCACGCGCTCCAGGGTCAGCGTCCTCAGCTGCGGCAGCCGCAGCACCGCCCCGGGCAGCTGCTCCAGCTGCAGCGGGCTCAGCACCGTCACGTGCTGCAGCCCCGTCAGCACACACACCGACGGCTGCAGCAGCAGCTGGCTCGACGCCGCCAGGCCCCGCAGCCGCGGCAGCCCCGCCGCCAGGCAGCCCAGCACGTGTCCCGCAACCGCCGCGTCCACACACACTGCCGCACGCCCCACCTCCACCGCCGCCTGTTGCATGGCCCCCAACACCGCCGCCGCCCCGCCACCGCCTCCCACATTCCCTCCAGCTCCTGCTGCTCCTGCTGCTCCTCCACCTGCCTCCGCCGGTGCGTCATTCGCCGGCGCGTCCTCCGCCGGTGCATTTACCGCTGGTGGGCCCTGTCCTGCTGCGCCCACCGCCGCCGCTGCCACCGCCGCCGCGCCCGCCACTGCGTCGTTCAGTACGTCCTGCAGGGCCTCGTCGATGATTCGCTGCACGTACAGCTCGAAGGGCGTGGGCAGCAGCGCGTCGCCCGTCAGCCGCAGCTCCTCCAGGTGAGGGAACAGCCGGGCCAGCACGCCAGCCAGACCGCCTGAGAGGGATAAGAGGGATAAAGAGTGAGGAGCGATGGAGCCAGGGGCGCAAAGCAGAAGGAATCGGCAAGCTCTTGCAGGACGGGTACGCCCTGCGCTTGTCCACGCCGCCCCCTGCCTACAAGAATGAGTACGCTGTACATCCTTACGCACAAGGGTACAAGGCTTTTACTTGGCGACGAGGCCGTCGACTCACCCGTGGGTCTCAGCGCCGCCAGCTTGCTGTGGAAGCGGTCGTTGAGGTCGCGCATCACGACACGTGTCACGGCCTCGAACAGCTCCCCCGGCAGCTCCCACAGCACGCCCGCGTCCCACACCGCGTTCAGCCGCCGCACGTGCCACGTGTCGGCGCGCACGTGCAGCAGCAGGCGCGACACGTGGCGCAGGCGTGCGCCGGCGTCGGCGGCGACGCGCAGCGGGTGCAGGAGCTCGGGGGCGGAGGGGCAGGTGGGGCCCACTGTGGCGGTGTGGTGGTGGGCAGAGGGGGCAAGGTGGGGAGGAGGAGTGGTGCATGGCGAGTCTGGAGCGCAGGGGAGCTGGTCACAAGTACGGCGAATGGTTGTATGGTATGAATGCAGCATTCAGCACAGATATGGGCTGAAAGGAAGCTGTAGTTTGGTACGAGCCAGGACAGCGCGTCAGCCTGTTTGGTGAGAGACGCAACGGCGCGCAGCACACCCACCGGTGAGCCGCAACCGCAGGTATTGGGGGTGTGGGTAGCGACGTTCACTGAGGGCTGTCGAGACGGCAGAGTACCAAGTGTTGCTTTCGCGCGGCCTCGCCAAGTCATCGTCCAGCTCCTCGGACCAGTGGACGTCGACCAATCGGGGTCTCCACGTGAGGAGGCCGTCCACCATGCCTCGAGAGCGCTTGCACACGGCGCGAAGGCTGGCTACGTCATCAGTATCCAGACATGTCAAAAATAGTTCCTGTGTGTCAATACCGACGAGGGCGAGCGCCTCGAGTGGAGTGCATATGGCCTGCTGCCCTTCGGCACTGCCCCCATCGTCGTCCGCCATGAACGCGCGTTCCCTAACCGGCTGACAGACAGCCGCCTAATAAAAGGTATACATGACACTGGGATCTACAGTAGCAGTTGTGCTGGTAGTCCCTGTGCATGGTGATGAGGCGGGCGAAACCGAAAGACATGACCTTCAGACCCGTGGGCCGAGTTCTCTGTATGACGACTCCAGTGTTCCTCACAGTCAGTTAACTCCCTCATAAAATTCAAAGGTAAGCATAGTTCACTATCGTATGCTGTGTTCAGATGCCATACTTGACCATAACTCGGTGCGCTGTGCATGCTGCGCCCTTTCATGCGGCCTCCCATGGTTACTTCTTGTAAAGGAGACCTGCTGATACAAACACAAAAGCTCCATTAACTTTATGTAGTGGCAAGCTGTATCTAGTATTACTTCGCCGACGCGCTAACCCTTACTAGAACCTTTTGAACACTTCAGTCGCTGTGCCTGCACCCTTGACCACCTTGCAAACATGAACTTCGGTGGCTTTGATGCTGGTGCAAGCCAGTTTGGCGGTGGTGGCTTTATGACTAGGTGCGGAACGCATTGCACATTGGCGGGAAGTGGTCGCTAACCGGGAGCAGTTCCACAACCATTGTCCTTGTTAATTTGCAGCCCAGCACCAGGAGCCGATGGAGCCTACGGCGGTGGCGCTGGTGGTGGTGGCAAGGTAATAACTTGAGCGATGCCATAGGCTCACAGCGACGTTGCCACTGAATGGCCGCTACTGCGCTGCGTGCTTGTCACGCGATGATTAGCCTCGCAAATGTCACTATGGGATCGGTTGATGGGCGTGGTCACTGCCTCGGGGGTGTACGCTTATGTCCTCGCTGACCAGCCCACCCTGCCCCCTCCGCAGAGGTCTGGCGCCGTGCAATCCCTCCGCGCCTTGACCATCAGACACCTACAAAAGGTTAGCAACGTTATGTAGCCTTTGTTGGCTTGGTTTTGGGAGTTCATCCGGACAGCCCAGGCGCCAACTGGTGTAACACACAGTACCGACACTGGTTGTCCTGTGTAGTACGTCACCCGCAGTCGGTGGCCGTAACCTGCGCAGCAGAACAGCAACGACAGAAAACCCATCAACCTTCACTGTTGCCTCATAGTTGCCTTTTCCCCTCATCACAGAGCAACAGCGCCGTGGATGATGAGCACTTCTCGGCCGACGGTGCCGACCTGGGCATGGTGGGTAGGGATGGGTGGGGTTCCCGTGACGCGGCAGGTACTAGGGATGGGTCGGATGGGTGGGGTCGGATGGGTGGGGTCGGATGGGTGGGGTTAGCGACGAATAGGGGTATGGTGTAGCCAGCACCGCAACACGGAGTGGATAGGGCGAGCTACATGTCACGGTGTGTGCAAGGCGGGGACACGAGGCAGTCCTTGGCATGGTGGGTGTGAAACGATGGAGTTTCTGATGTTTGCATCGGGTTGGGGGCGAGTTGAGCATAGCTCCCCGGGTCCGGTGGGCAGGAGGGGAAGGCGGTCAGGGACCGCTCCGGAGGCGGGGTGATGGGGGCCCGCTCCTTGGCACGGGGCAACACGCAGCTGTTCTGGGGCTCGGAGCAGGGTTGGCACAACACAACACCCCTCCCTGCCCGCTTTGTTTCAACCCACCGGTTCGGTCGGGCCAGGCTGGTTAAAAGGCCCCCCCCGCTCCCGTGGAGCTGGAGCAGCAGCAATGAGTGCTAGCAAGGGAGTAGCTTACGGGCAAACGCCCTCCACCCCTTCACCCTCAAGGGACGCATCCCCTCTCTACGCAAGCTACCCGGCTTCCACACTGTTTCTCACGCGCGCCATGCGATGCCCCCCCTCTCCCCCCTCCCCCTCCCCTCAGGTTACGTTTGTGGGCAAGGTGAAGTCGGTGCAGGAGTCGTACCCCAAGCTGGTGGTCAAGCTGGACGACGGCACCAGCACCATCGAGTGCACCTCGTGGTCGGACGACGAGGCGGCCATGGTGGGTGGGCACGTGGGGGAGCAGGGTGCACGTGTTTGAAGCCAGCGACGCCTTCGAAGTGCGGTGGGAAGCTAGGCCGGAGGCGAGGTGGCCATGGTGGGTGGGAATCTGGCGTGTGACGTGGGGCGGCGGTGCTAGGTGCGCACCAGGCGGTGCGGAAGGGAATGGCCAGCGATGGCCTTACCCTGCGGTGGGGATAGTTTGGTGCGTGGAGAAGGGGCGTGCGGTGTAGTGGTAGGGCGTGGCTTGGGGCTGAGAGGAAGGGGGCCGCGGTCGGTGTACCGTGATTGCAGACGGTGGGTTAAAGCTGCCAGCGGAAGTCAGGGCTGCAAGACTCCAGACATGGTTGACATAAAAGACGCCACAGAGTGTAAGGTGGCGCACCGATACCTTGCACAATGGCCCCACTGCCTGCTTTCCCCGGTGCGCAAGTGAACCTTCTCCGCCCTTGGCCCCTTTGCCACTGCTTGTCATACCGCCCCGTTGCTAATGTGCTGCATTCCACCCCCCTCCCCCTAGGCCCGCAAGCGCGACGAGCTGCCACTCAACAGCTACGCCCGCGTGTACGGCACCCTCAAGACCTTCGCCGGCCGCATCAGCGTCACCGCCTTCGCCATCAAGCCCGTCACAGACCACAACGAGGTGCGGCGCGTGGGAGAAGGAACTTACGTGCTGCGCTCAGGGTAACCATCATGTGTGGGTCGAGGGTTGGGGGTGTCGGGAACAGCCCACGTGGTTTTGGTAGTACGTTTGGTTAGGCGTTCCTCGCTTTCTTCGCTTGAGGCTACGCCCCTGGGCCTGGCGTGAAGCTGTACGCCCTTCGGAGTCTGAGGTGCTGCGGCAGCACCGTTGCGCGGTGCGACGGGCAATGCATCAAGCAGTTTGTTCAGTTCACTTCAGTTCAGTTGTTTCACGTGGCAGGTGTGCCTTCCCATACGAGCCGTAGGGCCCAAGGGATACCATTTCGCTCACATCGTTCCACCGTTCTCGTATTTGCCCGACACCTCCTCACGCGCTTCGTCGTTGCCCCTTCGGGGCAATAACGCCTTGCACCCCTCGCGCCCCCAGGTGACCTACCACATGCTGCAGTGCATCATGCAGCACCTGCACCTGACCAAGGGAGCCCCGCCCCAGGGCCAGGCGGCGGCGGCAGGCGGGCGCACGCCGCAGGGCGGCGCGTACGGCGGTGCGCCGCCCTCCATGACGGGTGAGAGCGCACGGGCAGCTGCGAGCAATCACACGCTGCTGGGGTGGGAGCAACCACGCTTGTGGCTTACATCTGGCACCAAGCGCTGGTAGTCGCAATGTGCTTCAGTTACGCCGGATATTCCTCGGTCTTCTGCTACTTACTATGTACGAAGACGCTGAAGCATGGTTAAGAGTCATTCCCGTTGTACGACACGCCAACCTGTGCACTCATGTTGTGCACCTGTTCCTGCCCCAGGTGGCGCCTACGGCTCCGCCATGCCCGCCCAGCAGCCCGCCTACGGCCGCCCCGCAGCGCCCGGCGGGACAGGAGGTAAGGAAAGAGGGTGTCTGACAAGGCGTCGACCCTATCTTAGAAGGATCGTTTAATTGAAACTGGAGCTGAACCACAGCGTTGGCCCTCTCCGTCGCTGGCCCTTCATTCTGCAACTAAGCAGCAGCTGGACAAGGGCGCCTGTACCTGTATGCAGAACGTGCGAGCAGCCTTTTGCCCAGCCCGTGCTGATGTGCAGTCCTTGCCAACCCGCACCACACCTATCCCGCTCAGCACCCGACCTGCACTTGAGCATGACGCCCTGGCCTCGCCAAGCGCTAGGCCAACAACCAGCCTACCCATGACTCTAGCTACCACCAACACTCCATACGAAGATCTTCAAGCTCTGGCCCAAGGTTCTAGACTTAATGCGCGCTGCCCCCTTCCCTGCCCTGGTTCCCCCCCAGGCGCCCCCGACCTGCACACGGACGTCAAGACGGTGTTCAACATGGAGCCCTACGCCAGCGCGCCGCAGGGCGCCACCGTGCAGACGGCGCTGGAGGAGCTGCAGCGCATGGGCAGGACGTACACCTACCAGCAGGTCAACACGGTGGGTGCAGGGCGGGTGGGGCCGGGCGGGTGGGTGGGAGTGGGGCGGGAGCAACGGCGCGCGGGCCAAATGAAGGCAGCGCAGGTGAGGACAGGTGGGTGTGCCGGGGCAGAGGTGTGCTCCACTGCAAAGCGGGGAGGGTTACCAAGTGCGGAAGCTGATGGAACTGCGGGGAACGGGGGAGGATTTATGCCGTTGTGAACATTCAGGTACCGGTTTATTGGAGATGTGGGTGGGGCCAGGCGGGGCGTACTTTGGGCTTTTGGAGGGTTGAGTTGGCCAGCCCCCCGCACACTTATTACCTTGGGCGCATCCTGATGCACAGTGTCGGGATGTCCCAGGTGCAACGGGAAAAGAGACCAGCAGGCAGTGCCCCGACTTCTGTAAGCGCCGCTGGGCGTTGTGCACTTGTTTTGCCTTGCACCCGGCCTCTCCTCGTACGACATGACACGACACGACACGCCGTGTTGCACGCTGCCGTACGCAGGCGTGCGACTACCTGGCCCAGGAGGGCGTGCTGTACAGCACCGTCAACGACCACACGTACAAGACCACGGGCAGCGGCTAAGCGGAAGCGGCAGGCAGCTGGGAGTAGCTGGAGACAGCTGGGATCGGGGGCCAGATAAACTAAGAGCAAGGGGCGGGGAGGTGTTGGGCAGAGGCTATGTAAGTAGCTGCATGCGCACAAGATGAATGTGGGTAAGCTAGGGCGTTGTTGATGGTGCGGAAGTTGCAGAGCGCCAATGCGCTCAGGCCGGGCAGTTTCGTTGTGGTCCGGGGACAAACGCGTTGGCGGCAGCAAGCGTCGTGTCGTACCGGGTGCGCCTGTCCCTCGTGTACAGCCGTGCAGCAATTGTATTATGCAGGAAGGTGGGCTGCCAGCTGCAGCTTGGCCTATCTTGCTCCGAGGCGGGTGCGGCATTACCCTATGGCTACGCGCCACGAACTGCCCACCACTGCGCCTGCCTTAGGTTAGCTGTAGGGTGTAGCTGGACGGCTGGAGCGAAGTGGTGAGGGGGTGAAGGGCGCCTTGCTGTTGAGGGCTCGAAGCAAGCAGCAGGCGTACAGTAGAGCGGTTCCCGTGGACCGGGTGCCTTCTGACCGGGTGTGGGTGGCTCCTGCCTAGCAAGGTCGCCTCATACCGGTAGCAGTGGAGTGTTGTACCCGTGTTTCACTGCCATGGTGAAGATCAAATGTAAGAGAAGCGATGCCACAGACTGTTGGGTGAGGAGCTGGGCACGGATGCTGTGCACCCTGGCGGCAATCATGGCGAGGCGAAAGGTTTCACCACGGAAGCTGTTTGGAGGTGTGGTACGTGCTCAGTTCCACCTGCAGGCGGTGTGCGCAGCTCTACGGATTTGCGAACTTCGAGGCGGGACAGCGAAGTGCTCGTTGCTTTGCTGCGCAACCTCAGCCATCCGCGTGGGCCAGTCTCGAGCCCTCCACGCCCGTCCTGCCACGTGCCTGGCTGCTAGAAGGCGAAAGCTTCAACAGAGCTGACGTGAACGACACGGAGGCAAGTACTGACTGCAAATTAGGAGACAACCAAAAACAGGTTACGAATTCACGCCTCGTCGCCAAGTAGACACGAGCATTGTAACTGACTACGGAAGCAGGCAGAAGGGTCGTGGACAGGCAGCGTGTCGCAGCATATTCTGCACGCCTGGGCGTGCCAGGCATCTCTTCTCTTGACTACAGAATAGCATAGCGACTGTTGCTGTCGGCCTAGGTGGAACTCTCGTTGCGTGCCGAGCACAAGAGCCCCGGAGTCAGGAGCTTCGTCTCGTCCGTCGTCTTCCAGCGCAGGTGTCGCCGCGTCGTGATCCTTTCCCTGAGCTCATAGGTTTGGTAAGTGGTATGCTCGACGTCATTTGTGTAAGTGCTGAGCTGTAAAGTCCAGCCGCTGGCAGGTTCTTCGACAAGCCGTTGGGCATTCGGCTTAAGGCACGGCAGAGCGCTCGCAGGCCGGGAGCACCGAATGCTTAAGTGCATATATTGAAGCTGTTGTGCTCGAAAGCCTAGCAGCACTATGTAGGAGATACCGTCACGTGCTTTTTTGAACCAGGGGCGCGAGGGCTTCAACGGGGACCTGCGAATTGCAATCCCATGCAGTTATACAAACACATTGCAAGATGCGCGTGTCCTACGCGCTCTGCACTGTGGCGCTGCTGGCCGTGTTGCTGGCGAACCCAGCGCATGCGTCGCGCAAGCTGAGCGCAAGCGGTGAGTACTGCCATCCAGAGGCGTGCCTTTCAGTACAGACTGAGGGGGTGGCTTTGCAATATGTCTGGGACGCCTGCTGTTGGTAGCGAGACTTCACGTTGGAGGCGGCAGTAGCGGCGGTGTAGGCGTTACATCGCGCTGAGCGTACTCGACTGCCACGTGTATGCACCACCCGCCCTGCACCGAACGGGTTTGCCTATGTTTGCCACGCCCACCCGGACAAGGCTTCACTTCACGGCTCACATACGACACTGCTCGCACTCGGTGCTGCGGCCCTACTATACACGGCGCAGGTCTCGCTGCTGCTGCGCAGCTCATGTCAGCCCCCCTCGCATCCAACCCTTGACACCGTTCAACCACCTAACATGCCCTGTTACCACACAATCCCTGCCCCTCACACCTATCCGTGTCCAAGTAACTCCGGCCCCCATACCGCAACCCCGCACCTATTACGGCCTCCGTGCCCCGCCTCCACAGCCGTCCATCCCCCGCTCCTGCCTTCCATTAACCCAAACGCTCCCTCCCTTCAACTCCTGCTCCTCGCTGCAGCCTCCCGCTCCAACTCCTGCCGTGATGACTACGACTGCCGTCGGTCAGAGGCGTGCGTGCGGGGCGAGTGCCTGAAGCCCAAGGTGCGGGCGCCGGGGCAGGGTGTGGGCCCACAGGGAATGGGCGCGTGTTCGCATGCCCAAAGCTTGCCTGTGTCGATCTCCGTAATGCAATACCGGCACAAGTGATTACGCTGTCCTCCCGCCGCCCTGCCTTCTTTTGTTGTGGCCGCCCCCAGAGGGACGGCGAGGCGTGCCGTGAGGCCGCCGAGTGCCGCAGTGGCACGTGCCGGAAGTCGTGGTTCCCGGCGGGAGCCACCTGCGTCACGCCGTGAGTGTAGCGGGGGAAGGACTGGGCCGGGCCAGGCCTCTTGTGCACTTGGCAGCCGCATATGGGGGCCTTTGGTGAAGCATCAACGGGGCGAGTGTGCAACGCAAAGGGCGATCAGGAAGGCGGGGCGCAAGGGGTGTGTGCTAGCTGTGTTAGCTGCCAGGCTCCAGCGACAGCGACAGTGCTCATGCAGCAGGCGGACCCCGACTGGGGCCGAGCACCGCAGCGGCAGTCATCCTGGCACATCGCTCGTGCCCTCCTCGTAGACGGTGTACGACAGTCCTGATGCTCCCCGGCGGCTGCCCCCGCAGGTGCGAGGTGGACGCAGACTGCCCCTCCAGCCGCCCCGTCTGCACCGCCTCGCCCTACGCCGCCGCCCTGCGCCCTACCGACGCGTTGACACGTGCCCGTGCCGCCGTCACCGCTGCCAAGGTCGAGCAGCTGGCGGTGCAGGCGGCGGCGGGCGTGCTGCTGGTCAGCGCTGGTGACGTGGCGGATGAGGTGGCGGCGGGCGGCAAGGGCCTGGAGGTGGTTGAGACGGAGGGTGAGGATGACGAGGAAGACGACGATGAGCAGGATGAGGATGACGATGAAGATGAGGATGACGACGAAGATGAGGATGAGGATGACGGTGAGGATGACGGTGAGGACGATGAGGTTGATGAGGACGGTGGGTGGTGTACTGGGCTGTGGGCTAGCTGCCTGGCGGGGGCAGGGGTGCGGGCTAGGGGCTTGGCCAGGTGTTTGGCGGTCCATGCCTGGTAAGGGCCCTGCATTGCTTGTGAGGCAGCTGGAGGCCCGGGGGTTTGAGGGAAGGGGAGGGGAGGGGAACCCCGACAGATCCCTGAACACCTGGGTGGAGGGATTGGAGGGTGGGCCTTACGGGACGGCAGACCTGGCGGGAGGGAGGGGCTAGCCTCCAGGGGAGCTGGGCTTGTTCTTTGCCACCCTGTGTTACACACGCACTACACTACGACAGCCAGCCCGCGGGCACCTCCACCAACCGACCCCTTGGGCCCCGGGTGACCGTGAGGCGCCGGCCCGCATACGGTGCTGTGTTTTCTGGTTTGACTGCCCTTGCTGTCTGCACCACGTGTGCTCTTATGCCTTGCCTCCAGATGATGATGACGACGACGAGGACGAGGATGATGACGGTGAGCATCCGACATCAACGTTAATTGCACGGTGTAATGCAAAGTTTTTTCTCAGGCTAAGGCCAAGCGTCTCCGCTCTCCCCGCACGCCGACACGCCGTCAACCTGTCTTATGCCCTTCCCCATAATGGCGAGAACTTGAGTCCAGAAGCTCGTGGCATGCATTCACGCGTGGCAGGGCAACGGTCCACCCCTCGATCTGCTGCCACCAATACCGGTACCTTCTCGTTGGTGCAAGGAGAACAGGGCCTAGCACTATGCAGCATGCACGCAGCAACCCCTCCTCGGCCCTCGCCATGCCGATGCCTTGCGAGATGGCCCATGCCCCGTGCGTGCTGCGCGTTGTGCACCTTATGTGCGTACGCAGACAAGGACGACCGGAGGGACGACGAGGATGATGAGGATGAGGATGACGAGGGCGACGGGGACGAGGACGCCGCAGATGATCGCGACCGGGACCACGATGGTGATCACGACCACGACCACGGTACGACGCGGTCGCGGTTCTTCTGTTCCATGCATGGGCTCCGGGTGCTATGTGCATGTGGGGAGGATGAGAGTAAGCAGCAAGGCAGGGGTGTGCGCCGGGGCGCACGGCGGTGGGGTGGGGGTGTCATGCCTGCCGGGGCCTTTCGCATTTGCAAAAAACGCATGGTGTGGAGTTGTTGTATATGACACGTGGTTCCACGCGTATTTTGGCCGCAGATCATGACCACGACCACGATCACGTCCACGGTGGGTTGGGCGCTGCCCCATGCACGTGTGGTACTAAATGGAGGGCAGTGTGCACAGAATCGCCATGGGTGGAACCTGTTTGAGCAGCGCTCACTGCTGGGGCTCCTTTCCAGAACATCCTTCCCACGCGTCGTAACGGCGTCCACTGTGCCTCTCTTGCGGGAAGAGGGTGCGTACTGGTGCCCCGCCGCACGCATCCTCGGCACACTGCTGCAGAGCCTTGGTCATGATTTTCGCCGTCTGATCAGCTCCTGCCATCCGCCGCCCTGCCGCTTGCGCTGCTGGGTCCATCCCGCGCAAACACGGCACCGTGCATGGCCCACAGACCCCGAGGCCCCGGAGGACGGTGACGATAACGAGGAGGACGGGGACAGCCAGGGCGAGCGCAAGGGCAAGGGACAGATGGGCGGCCGGTGTGTGCAGTGCATGGAGGTGAGGCCAATTGGGGGCACTGTATGTCGGTGTGTGAAGGCGCCGCGGAGGGTGCCGGCGGCAGCCGTACTGTTATGCAGCTGCTGCAGCGCGCGGAATATAGTGGTACCGTGGCCCGCTAGCTGGATGACAACCCAACCGACACGCCACGAGGCGTCGTACACGGCCCTACCCCACACGCTGCGCAATCGCCTTCGTGCTATTGTTTTGGTTGACGGTTGTGCGCCGCCAGCCTAACTGCCTGCGTGCGTGTACAGCGGCGACGGGGTGGCACATGGCACTAGTCAGCCGCAGCCTCCATCCAACCACCTGCCTACCTCCTTGTGCCGGCACACGTCTCTGGGCGGCTGCCGCCGCCACGCGCCCCCGCCACGTCCTTCCACACGTGCCGCAACCACTACGCCGCCCACCCTTCGCCGAGCTAAGCCGCTAGCCCAGACCCACCACCCACCACATCCGCTTTGTTGAGTGATGCACTGGACGCAACACCTTGACCCTGACCCCGCCTCCGTCGGCCGACCTGACGGCCGTGCCCACACGCCATCGCTCCCCAGGACAAGGACTGTAAGGATGGCAACTACTGCGAGCGTGGCTTCCAGACCACCTCTCACACGTGCCAGGTGCGGCGCTCCGTGTCCTCAGCGGCTAAATTATGCTACTATATAGTATGTGACTGGCTCAGCAGCAACCACGCGCAGGGTGGCTATCTTACGTGTCAGCTTCGTGTCACATCCGCAGTACTGCCCAAGCCTAGCACAGCTAGCTCAGGCATTCAGTCGACGTGGCAGTTATGCTTGTGGCGGTTCTGGTGGCGGTGCGTGCTGCTGCGCCCGCGCGGGAGTCGCACGTTGCAGGGTGTGGTGTGGCAGCACGCCCCCATCGCCTCGCTCTGACACCTATCCCTCCTGGGCGCCACCGCCTACCTCACTGCCAGGCTAACCAGTATGGTGTGTGTTGTGCTGCGTTTTGCAGAGGCTGGGCCCGTCTTGCGAGGCGTACGGTGATTGTGGCATGGGCGAGTACTGCGACAGTACCGCCAAGCGCTGCAGGCCGTACCTACTGGGCAGCCTGCTGGGAGTCGCGCGCGCCCGGCGCTACTAGGCAGGCGGTTATACCTTTGGTTCGTGATCGGGGGCACAGCCGTAAGCTGCAGCATCAATCGTGGAGGTGCACATGGCGACACGTTAAGGGGCGGGGGGCTGCTGGTCGTGCAGAGACGTAGTCACGGGCGCCGTGTCATGGAGGTGGTGTTTGGCGCATGAGTTGTTGGCACAGGAAGGCCTTGCTAAGATAGGTACAGACGGTAACGCACTGTACGCCAGGAAACAAAGCCTGCGAGCGTTGTCTTCTTGTTGTGGGTTGTTGGGGTTTCTGACTAAAGTTGGTTCTGACTAAGCCGCGTAAGTCGGCACGCTGGAGGCAGAACATGCTTCCCGGATGCAACGGGGCTATTGGCTGCTGATTACATCTAATACGCAGCGTGGTGGGCAAAGAAACTGCTGCGCGAGGTACGCAATCTGCTCATGCAGGATTTTAGCTGCCCTTTTAAGATATGACAAGGCGTTGCCTCCCTCACATCCACATTGCCTCCTTCATATTATAATATGACTTTATAGACGTAAGAGACGTGGATTACAGCAACGCGCGCACGATTATCAGTTCAAGTTCAAGTAGAATGTTGTCTTGTACAGCACTCGCAGCCAACCACGTTCCCCTTAGGACTAGTAGCCGCTGCAGGGGCTCTACTAGCAAGCTTGCTGCCAGCTGCTGGAGCGCCGAAGGATACCGGGTGCAATTTCCGCGGGCCTGCGGCAGTGCCAAACAAGCCTTGCGTGCGCCTTTTGGGGAGCACAGGCGTGAGCATCTGTGCTGCGCAATGGCGCTATCAGCTGCTGGGGAATTCGTGCCTGTCTGGAGCGACGCCGAGGCGTCAATCGTGGCATTTGAGCGAGCACCAGAAGTACTCGAGTCCTGGGATTACGAGGACTATACCGATACCTGCGTCGAGGGCCTCGCTTGCGACGCCGGCACCTTCCTTTCGCTGTGCCCCAACGTCGCTTCCGTGATGCAGCTCGAGGGCTTCAGCTTGCGGAAGCTACGCCGTCTCCGCGATAACGTGACGAGGAAACTCGCTCCTTTGGTAGCGCGCGCTTTCATGCGGTCTTCTTCGGTCGCCGTGTCCCACGCCGTTGATACCACCCACACCATCGCCCCCGCGGCTGTGGGCCCCTGCGCTGGGACTACGCACGGCCAGCCGTCACACCACCACGTGCAGGCGGCGGTCGGGCCTTCAACAGCCATCGCATCCTGCAGTATCAAACCAACCTCTTGCATAGACTCCTCCCAAACATGACACTCCACCGCGGCTCCCACCGCCTCCCAACCGCTGTCCACCGCAACAAGCAGCAGCAGCCTCTCAACCTACTCGGGAACAGCTGGGCCCTCGCCGACATCCGCACTGACGTGCTGCTCCGGCCGGAGCCAGCGCAGCAGCAGTTGCAGGCCAGGGCATCCAGCTACTAGACAGGCGCATCAGGTGGGGACAGCCCGCCCGTCCGTGCTTGCCGCTTCGCAGCTGCGGCACCGGCGTCGGCGGGGAACGCGTGGTGGGAATGGCGAGGGGCTGGTGGGGGCTGGCCGGCACGAAGCGGTCGACCACGGAGGCGTTGGCGTGGAGGTCATGCAGGCGCAGCGTCAAGGGGCATGGGTTTAGGCTCGTACAGCAGGGGGGGGCAGCGTGGTGGTAGCCGAACTGAAGAGAGACGAAGGATGCATGCATGCGTTGCGCGTAGATGAGCCCCAAGAAGGTGGCGGTAGTGTAGGACGCTGGCGTCTCGCAGCGCTTTTCAGCATACATTCATCGTAGCGTGGCTGCAAACAGTTTTTGTGAGTTTCGGTGCCGCACAGGTGCTGGGAGGGTGACACATTACGTCAGTTCATACCGCCGTAAGCGTGCTTGCCGTTGTTGCAGAGTGGACGGGCACGTAGCTCAACGGTTGTGGAAGCATGCCGGTGTGCATTGCACTGCGTCCCTCTGACAGATAAGAGTTGTTGAACAGAGGCCGACATCTGCTGGCTGGTTGCCGTACATATTCTTCCGCTAATGGTAGGTAGGCACGATCGGCTGTTAGGTAGACACAAGTACTGGAGCAGGCCGATCAGGTGCTGGAGTCTCATCATGACAACGCTAGACAACACTAGGCTGCAAAGGGTGCCGGTATTAGGGCCATTGTCAGCACTATAGCAAATGGCTGTCTCAAGATCAGTGAGCAGGGTAATGCCCTCACATGGAAGCGTTGCTGTGCCGAGCCTCAACTGCAATGCCGTGTATAGGCGGGTTGCTTGCGTTGACGTCCAGATGGGGGGCGTCTGTTGTGGAGTGGATTGGAGCGGGCTGTCGGACACCATTATGGTCACACACCGATACTCTTGTCAGGAACTTGTCAGCACCTGCTGCACTTGAATTTTTGGTGCATGAACGTGCGCTGCATCGCTCAGCATGGGTGGTGATTGTTGACCTCGGCGTGTTCTTGCTACTGGGCGGGGGCATCCACGGACAAGGCAGGGGATCTTTCCATGGGATAACACAGCGTTCGGAGCCTGGAACACGCGGTAGTTGTTGGTCGGGCACACCGAGCTGCTTGTGTCTCGCATACAGCAGCAGTCAACAGGCACGTCCCTTGGCAGTGGGCCGCAATCGCACCGAATGTCGTATCGCTGCACCCGGGGGGCCATCGCTTCTGGAGAGGAGCAGCAGGTGCACCCGACGTGTGCTGCGTGATGCAAGTTTGCACGCCGAGTTCACACGTGGTAAACACTTGAGAAGTCGTGTGCAGAACTACATTCTGCTTGTGGCATGCCAGCTGGCTGTTGCAACCTGCAAAACAACTCTGGATGCCCTAGTAATAGCAGCAGCACTGCAGAAGGGGGGATAGCAGAGGTTACAGGAGGGCCAGGGTGTAAGCATGCAGAGTCCATGCACACCTAAGACCTTATGGGCAGCACATCCCCTCCCTTTGGGGGCCGTACATGATGCAACGACACCCCAAACGCGCCGAACCAGGTAACTGGAAGGGCCACATGGCAATACACTCCCTCACTAGACGGGAAGGGCAAAACGCCCTGAGCAGCAGCTGGATTTGCAGCAAGCGTGCGAGGTACCGGTACTGTGTACAACCAACAGGAGGGGCACCATCTAGTCGCAACTGGCCTACCGGTAACTGCACAAAGAGCCAAGTCCCTGCTTGCAGGCGCAGTAAACTGAAAGCAACTGTGGTGTAAACAACCAACTGCAGCCACTTAGCATGGCGTTCAGTGGCGTTTCACCTGCAGCAGCCTGCAGAGGCATCTCGAGCCATCTGACCAACCGAGCTTCCCATGATCATGGCCTTGCCAACGCGGCCCAGGACTCCGAGCAGAGGCTTCCCTTGAGACCCGTCAAGATGCGCAGGCGAGATGCATCTCGTCTGCCCAGTAACTCCTGGTGTACTTCTCTCCAGCGACCTTGCAGGCACCCAATTGACGGGGAGGCACATGTAGGAGCAAGGGCCCCATCCCCTGGCCCCGTTCATGCGGCCCCCCTTGGCTCCCATGGTCGCTGCGGAGAGTACGGGGGGCACGGCTTGGGGCAGGCGGCGGGGGCGGTGGGGGAAAGGCGGCAACTGAGCGCGTGGGTGCCCCTGGCAACGCCCACTTACACGCCACGCAGAGGCTTTGTAAGTAAGACACAGCGTCGCTGAACTGCAAGGCTTACGCATACCAGTTGTGGGCGCAGGCACGCCAGGCAGGGACGAGGGTTGCCGCTCCGTTGCCGTCCAGTTGTCATCAAGGGTGACCGACGCACACACGGACGCCTACAAGCTGACGCCAACAAGCAACACGCAGGCCAAAAACTACTCGTGATCTAGATATGACGTGATTGACTTATGCTAGTGCCTTGATCGCTCATCGTACTAGGTCCAAGTACTGTCATCCTTTCCAACCTCAAACCGCGTGTCAGTAATACCTCACTTACTTCGCAGTAGTCTTTTATACAGCTCTGAAACACAGTACTGCGATTATAACTAGCACGAACCTCCAGGCCTGTAGCCCCGCCGTCGACGTGCTGAGCTCCTTCCCTTCTGGCACAGGGTACATGAACCCACATATGTTCGAAAATCCTGAATCACCCCCTGCCAATCTGCTAGGCCCCATCTTCTTGGGTCCGGTTGCGGCGGGCATGAATTCTCCTGCCGAGAGGAGCCTGGCTGCGACACCCATGCTGCAGCCCGCAATTGCCCGGATAACAGCTGAAATGACTGCTATTCCAGCGCCTCCGGCTGCTGCCTGCACGGTCAGCAGCATGAGTTGCCAGCGAGCGCTCTTCGGACGCAGCACGAGAAGTGAGATCGAGGTAAGCAGCTTACAGAAATGATAACACATAGCACAATTTGCACAACCTGGCAACGCTTTGAGCGGCGAGGGCACTTCTAACAACCTCGAACCCGCGCAATTCCGCTTTCTTTGCCTTCGGCAGGCATACTTCGCTAAGGCGGAGCTCTCCCTGCTAATGAGACCTTCACCCTTCATGTGATGCCGCTCGCCGCCAGCATGTGACAGCAGCAAACTGGTCACCGGTGTGTCATTTCACTGCGACAGCGAGCGCACGGCACACCTAATTACGGCGGAAGGCAATGAGAGGGAACTACGCACTACCTTCGAGTAGTATGCGAGGTCATTGGGTTTTTGCGCGCACATGTTGTACACGTTTTCAGGCACCCAGCTTTGGGAACCACAGTTCCCAACTGTCAGGTTCGTGTTGTTGTCTTATTTTTTTATTCGCAAGGGTTTCATGCTCCTGGGTTGCACGTGCAGCCGGGTCATGTTGTGTGGGTTGGTATGAAGTTAGCCACTAGCACCCGGGCTTCGCACACCTTTGTGTGGGCCCCTGGACACCACCTGCTTGGCCTCAGTGCCCTGCACAATTTTGCTCCTGCTTGGCTGTTGTGAGCGGGGAACCGAGAGTTACGACATCTTCGCACTGGTGCTGCCTGGACTCGGCTTAACATTTGGCAATTTTGCAGAGGTGTAGCGGAAGCATGTGGAGCTGCAGAGTAGCAGTGTGGGGCCCCTGTGTCCTAGCGTTGAGAGTAGAGAGGTAAAGCGTGGACGCGCGTCTGGAAGGTTCGTCGTTCGCCACATGCACACGTGTGCTAGGCGTCTGGTGCTCTTGGCCAGATGTATGTGCGACATGTAGATTGTGAAAGCGTGCAGGGACACCGTAAGGTGATGGTGAGCAGGGCTGCGGCTTAGAAGGCGGCAAGAGAGCGTTGGGCGGGGTTGTCGTTGGTTATATCTTATTATGCGGCAGAAGAGTCTTGTGGTACTGGGAACTGCTGGTACGGGAAAGTGCCGTACCTGTAGGACTGGTTAGGCTTGAACGTTGCGAGGCGGCTTTCGAAGTACATGTCATGAGTAAGAATAGGTCAGTGAGATGGGGGCGCGAGGATAAGAGCTGTGTGAATTGCCGAGCAGTTTTAGGGCGCAGTGTTAGGGACTAGGGAGGCCGAGCAGCAGGTTTGTGAATTGGCGTTCATTCGGAGGCGCACGGTGGACCTGATTTGTACGTAGGCCGCCTGTAGGTTTGCGAGGAGGCATGTACATGGGCAGCTCAAAGGACACGAAGCTCTACTGGGTGGTGGCTCGGGGTCTGTGGAGCTCTGTGTGCCACGTGCCTGGCAACATTGACGATTTCTAAACCCTGACGGCAGGTCGGACAACCATCTCCGTTTTGTGGGGGCATCCTATGCACATGCTGTATCGGGTTCGTTCCAAGTACCGGTATGGCGTTGCTGTGCTTCTGCAGGGCAAGGTGTAGGATGGATTGTTTGTGTGGAGCAAGTTGCGAAGGTCGTTGATTGTTTTGCCTCACACTGGTATTTTCGGCAACGCTGTGCTGAGTTGCTCGTTGGCCCTACTCATTTCATGGGATGCCACCGCGCTTAGACGAACGGCGTGGCATTGGGTCGGACGGTGCATCCCTGGCGCATATCCATTTCGTTTCCATTGTAACCGACATGACCTCCTTTGCGTTGTTGTTGCACGCCATCCTGCCGGTCATCTCTTGCAGACGAGCAGCGCAAGGGCAGGAACAGCCTCCTGCAGCCTCCGCGCCGTTGCTGCTTGCACCCTTTGCATGACCAGTGAGTGGGGCAGTTAGTGTTACAGTGCGAGACTGCTAGTCCTCCGTCAGTCAGTCGGTGTTACGGGTTCTCCCCTCCGCAAGTGCAACGACCCATGTACGAGCCGGAGGCTCAAGGCAGGGCCGACAAACTCGATACCAAGAATTTGACTTCCAAATCTTCGACAGTAACTCTGCTAGCTTTGCCTGATTACCTTCCGTCATAATATCACGCATTGTGGCACCTTCACAAAACTCTGCAGCAACCCGCAAGTCAGCGTAGGCAGGGCACTCGAGCAAGGCATGGTATTCGTCCTCGACCACCCCCGTGCCACACACTCTGCAGACTCGTTGTTCCCTGGGTACCGACGCACACAGTCGGTTGGCTGCCAGAGGCCAACAGCAGAGCCTGAAACGCATCAACTGCTTGTGTTGGTGGGGATGCCAAGCAGGAGGCGACGGCTATTGGACAGCAGCAGGCAGAGGAGCAGCAGGAGCAGCTGGTGCCGCTGCCGTACGACGCCGCAACGCTCGCGCGCCTGGCGGAACTGCTGCCTGAGGAGCTGTGCACCGGGGCCTGCTGTGACGCTGATACACAGCCGGCGTTGGGCGGGCAGGGGCAGGGTGCGGCGGCGGGGCAGCAGTGCCTTAACATGCGGCAGCCAGGACGCAGCCGCCGCCCCAAGTGCAACGCCGCCCATCCAATGCTTGTACCTACACATCTTAACACCAGGTTGCTTGCCATCCGACACACAGTCTCGAGGGTTTTCAACCAACCTAGGACTGGACCATGCTGCTGCAGAGAGCTTCTCACGAAAAGCCGTGCAAATGTGCGCCAACGGAAGGGCCGTAGCCCCTCTCCAAGTAGCCAAGGAAGTGGGGGCCAGACACAGGGATGGAGCACCAGCCCACACGTCAATGCCTAGGGCACCAAGTACGCCAAACAAATGCCCCACCCAACCGTCGTTCCAGCCCTCCAAGTACAACCGCACCTCTTCAACCAGGACATCAGCAGCCAATGACTCAGGCTGGCGCACCAGCCGATTCCAGAAACCAATAACCATTTTCAACCAATACATATGCAAAGGCAGCTGTGAAAGCTCTGCAAACAACAGACGGTGGGGGGGAAGTTTCGCGCCACACGTGGTACGCATAAACATCACCTGGAGCTTGACCGCTGGGTCATCTAGGCACGCTTCAAACCACCCGGCCTCCGTATTGCTTGTATCACGGCGCCTCGGTCCACGAACCAGCGCAGATAGGACCTCCGGGCCCCACACTTCGCAGCCGTACCAGACAATGGGCCGCACCTGTCCGTCAAACAGCCGCATGCGCACAGCTGGAGCCCAAATACGCAGCTTACTCTGCTTGTTCATAAGCCCAAACATGGCAGCCCTTCCTGAATCATTTAGCTGCGCCCGGCACGACTCAAAAGGGGCTCCAGGGCCGTACACAAGGCCCAGGTACCTTGCAGTAGACACCATAGGTACAGGGCTACCACACAGTCGGAACGGCGAGCTCTCCAGGTGCTCCGTGAAGGCCCGTACACGTTGCCCATGGGACGCAAACACCATACCCTCGCACTCGGTCACGTTCATCTTCATCCCAAAAGCTGCGCAACCGCTAAGTTCAGTGGGCGCCTGGGGAACAGGCGCAGGTGTACGGATGGAAAGCCTTCTTACGTAAGCCTCCCACAAACACAATGCTGGCACTGGAGGAAGGTGCCACAACTTGGCCAAACTGGCGCATGTGAGGCTGACTGCTGCACTCCACCACTGCCACTTGACACGCTCCAGCTTGCTGGTCGTGCCAAATGAAGATGGTGAGGGAGACTGCGTGGCAGCGCAGGCAGCCAGACCAAGCTCAGGCTGGGAGTGCAGGCAGCCGAGGCAGGCCCACCCAAGGCGTCCGCCACCCAACCCACCCAGCCGTCCCCTCTCGGAACATCACCCACTCAGCCGTCCCCCACTCAGCCGTCCCCCACCCAACCGTCTCTCACGCAGGTGTCCGTACACAGGAAGGCGTGGGAAACAGGCTATAGTTGCAGGCAACCGTCTCCCACCCAGCAGGGCGTCCGCCACCCAGCCGTTCCACACTCAACACGTCCCCCACTGAAACGTCCCCCACCCCCACCCATGCGAGCTGTCCCCCACCACTGTCCCCCAAACTGGCGCATGCGAGACCCTAACACCCACATGACCACTGCAGGGAGGCGTGTGGGACAGGCTGAAAGTGCAGGGAGGTCACCTGGGTGTGACGGGCTCAAGTTTCCCTCACCCAAGCGTCTCCCAACCAGCAGCCATTTCCAACCCAGCCGTTCCTGACCCCTGACCGCTGACCCCTGACCACTGGCCCATGACCCCCCACACCCATCACTAGGGGAGCCCAACACCGCCTTGGCAGTGCCGAAGAGGGTCTGCATATTTGCCTGCGGAACGCAGGCGGCTGGTGCTACAGCGTGCACGTTTGTGGGCAGGGGAGCTCTCCTAACTGTTTGTGGGAAGCGTATGGTCTCAGGGAGCTCCTTTGCCGACACGTGTCCAGCCGGAAGTGCGGCCCTCTGTGGCGTGTCAAGCTCTCGTCTGCTCTCAAGCTTACCATGGTAGCGGAACCGTACTTGCGGCATACCCTCAGTCTTGGGTACGGCTTAAGTACGAGTCAAACTGCATCGCTTGCCTTACGCACAGAATCGACTGTTTGGATGGGCCTGACAGGGGGCAGAAGTTCGCCATGGGCTCTCCCGCTGTACGGCTACTGCGTGCGCTCGCGGCTGTGCAGGACGTGGCAGGACCATCGGATGAACAGTTTGGCCCCCATAAGCTCTAGGTGCGACAGGTTCAGGGTTGAGGACCTGCGATGGCCCAGCCTCTACGGAACGTGTTGTTGTTCGCCATGCAGGTCAGGAGTAGCGCTCAATGGGAACTCCGTTTCCGCTTCTTCATTAGCAGAGCACCACGACGGCAGTATGGGTGCCCCTGGCCAACTATGCCTATGGCCTCCAACAATGAAGCCGGGTACTCAGGGCAAGGTCTCCTCGGAAACTTACATGTGGTTACGAACCAACCAACATACAGAAGACCAAACCGTTACGACACAAGGGCACCGTCAGATAACGGGGAGGCCACCCGTCTCATTCGGGCCGGATGCAAGCGCGGGGGCGCAGAAGCACCACCCGGCGCTCTCCCTCGGCGTACAAGCTGCTCACTCGTGGTCCAAAAACACGATGCCAACAACGTGGCTGTGCGCAAAATTGACGGGGAGCCGCAGCACTTGCAGGCCACCCTAGGCACCATCTGCACGCGCGCACCTCCTGCTGCCAACCACTCACACCGCGCGGCAAGACTCAGGCGCCCCCACAGCCACAGCCGTGACTACCCAGGCACGCTACGAGCATCTTCACGTGTCGGGTAGTGACGCATCTTCATCAGGCGAGATCAGTCCCAGGCCCTCATGCGATCGCATGACGCAAGAAGGCCCCACGCTCCGCCAGCCCGCGTGCTAGGTCAATCAAACGAGCGTGCTACAGCGTTTAATCCTGTCAACTGCTCGGCAGGGGCCAGGGGCTGCAGCGACGCTGTCCGTCCAAGCGCTGCATCAAGGACGAGCAGCTGCTTAGTAGACCTCCACGTGCCACTGGTTCTTGTGCTTCAGGCCCTCGACCCACTCCTCGTAGTTCAGGCCCTTGGACTTGGCCACGCGCTCAAGCATCTCCTGCGGTTCGACAACACGGAAAGAGATCAGTTGTCAGGGCAGCGACGCACAGAACGGACCTGGGGCCTGTTCTACAAGCGGAAACATAACGAGCATACCGCATGGCCAAGCGCTCCCGTGCGTGGTCCGAAGAGACCACCACAGACCACCACAGCCGGGAGTTGGTAGCAGCAACAGCACAACAAGGAGAGAATAGCTCTCTCTCGCCGCGCACAACCCCTCAGATCCCTCTGTACCGTGACCCTCACACCAGTCACCGTCTCCTCCGCACCTGGATGCCGGGCATCATGCCCTTCAGGCCGCAGAAGTAGATGTGGGCGCCGTTGTCCAGCAGGTCAAACACCTCGTCGGAGTACTCCTCCACCTTGTCCTGTGGATTCAGGTGCGCATGGGTCCAGGGGCGTGAGCAGACGTGAGGAGACGCGGCCGCAGGTACGCAGATCTATAGCAGGCCAAACGACAGGCTACGAAGTATGGTTGAGCCCGGCCTAGTAATATGAAGCTTGGACAGCCTGTGTGCGCCCAACATCGTTGCGAAACACTCGAGTAACAGGTGCGTGAGCTGGGAGGTGCAGCAGCGCGCACGCAGTGCCAGCTGCTGGCCCCAGGCGACGGACCTGGATGTACATCTTGCCGCCCTTGCGGTTGTTCTGCTCGCGGGACAGGGCGTAGTCCAGGCGGAACTGGCTGCCGTACTCCTTGGCCAGGGCCTGCGGGTGAAGGCAGCAACATCCCATGCATGGGCGTGGGTGTTAGCACACGATGCAAGGTGTCCAAACAGAGCGCAAGCCAGCACGTGGTGCAAGCGTAGTGTCCATGCGTACACGTGATTGATCATCGCCCAGCTTGCACAACCCCACCGCCGTACACCTGTTCCGCAAAATGTGCGGTTAAGATCCTCGTCCACAGCACTGCTCCCGTAGGCCCGTGCTAAGGATATGCGGAATCGCCTGAGCTGCACACCGGCGTCCGCTTGATGCCACGAGGTACAGGCATCGTCCTGTCACCAGCCCCCCCATCGCCCTGTAGATACGCTCCCCATAGACCTTCTGCACCCGCTCTTAGCCCGCACCTGCAGCTCCTCGTCGTACAGCTTGGCGTCCGAGTTGGCCACACCCATGAACAGCCAGAACAGGCCGGTGAACTTGTAGTTGGGCACGGCCTCCATGAAGCAGCGGCGCCAGAACGAGCGGAAGGGGGCAATGCCCGTGCCGGTGGCCACGCAGATCAGGGGGGTGTTGGCGTCCGCGGGCAGCAGCAGCACCTTGCCGGTGGGGCCTGGGTTACAGCAGCAGGCCAGGGCAGGATATTAGTTTCAGCCAAGAGCCCACTGACCCACACTGTTGGCGTGCCAGAACACGTTGCCCCCGATTTAGGTTAAGAGTGCGAGCTTAGAGGATTGGATAACGCGCTGCAGCTCCGTGCCATGCGCTTGCTGTTTGAGGGGGACGTAAAACCAGTAGGCAGGCGTTGTCCCCGAGGCGCCGCAGCTCTCACCGGTCATCATAATCTCGGTGCCGGGGGTGGCATCGCACAGGAAGTTGGAGCACAGGCCCTTCTTGGCGGGGTCCTCCTTGCCGGTCTCGGGGTCCACGTACACGGCGCGGCGCACGCACAGCGAGGCGGTCTGGCCGTCGTAGGCGTCACCGTAGCGGGACGAGGCAATGGAGTAGAGGCGGGTGCCGTGGGGCACCTCCTTGCCCTTGCTGTTAATCTTGGTGCCCTACGTGTGGGCAGAGAGGACCGGTCGCGGGGCGGGGCTCAGGCATGTGTGCAGTCCTGCACATAATAAAAGATCATATTTGTAGACACAGGGACAGTAAACCCGTTCGCGACGGCTCTACTCGGACCCTGGCGATGGCTGCAAGCAAAACGCGAGCGCGACGGCCGACGCCTTACCGGGGGGATGACACCGTAGGACTGGCCCTCCCAGAAGGGAATCTTGCCCTCGGTCTCGAGGATGATGTGGCAAGTCTCACCGGTGGCCTTCGGGCCGGTGATCTTCTCCACGGACTTCACCTTAGCCTTGAAGGGGGCCTTCGGGCCGTAGGTGTTCAGGGGCATCTACAAAGAAAAGTCAAAATCATTCCCCAGGTTAGCATCTCAACTGCCTGAGCGACAGCAGCGCTCCGCCCGGACTCTTGCACGCCGCAGACCCAGGACCGGACCGTGCCACCTTGCGAGTGCTCACCTCACCCTCCTCCAGCTTGGTGGGCACCGAGCTGCAAAATGAAAAGCGAGCAACAACCGATTAGACGCCGTCCCGTCAGAAGGTCTGTACCATGGCAGGGATAAGGCATAAGGGTCTCACGCACCGCTTCGACACATCGGTGGTCCAGGCAGTGGAGGTCTTGGTGGCAGCCAGAGGCTTGCACACGCGGCGGCCAGCCACGCGGGTGGCCTGCAACAGTGACAAAGGGACCCTCAGACACGCATCCTTTTCGCTGCCAACGCTGGGCCCTTCGTGCGATTTCCTCTCTACTTACAGCGCCCTGGGCGGTGGGGGCACGCAGAGTCTGCGAGATACATGAATTGGGCGTAGCGAAAGAAACGTAGAGAGTCAGGGTAAGGTTGATTGAAGCGGCCCCATCGGCAAGAGATATGCAGCAATCAAGTAATTGAAACCTGCCTGCATGGTTCCTAGGTTGACTGAGATACTACACAGTCGAAAACGCTAGGGAGAGCACTATCACAGCGTGTTTCCCTCGTGATAAGCTCAGTGAGAGAGCCTTGATGGGCCCTATGCTATGTCGTACTCTGGGGTCATGTGCACCGACCGCTAGAGCAAAAGCCGATGCTAACCCGTTCGCCAAAAACACCCGATCCCGCTACCCATAGCAGCGTCTACACTGAACCCCTTATATGCAAGTGACTCGCGCCCACACGCAAGAGGGTCCCTGAGGTCCCCCAAGGTCGCGAAAGATACGGGTCTTTGGCGTTACTGAGCCGGAAAGGTCACGTTTAAGCAGCTACTTATGAGCTACGATGCCGTCTGCTGGCCGAGAGGTGAAGGGGCGAGAGCGTACCCGCCGTTATGTCACAGTCTGCCACGCATGGCTGCCGGAACTGGAGCACGGACCGGCCGTGTGCCCAGCTGCAAGCGGTCTTGGGATTCTTCCCGCGTAAGTGAGAAAGCAAGCCCGTGGCAGTTACCGGTATCCTTCATGGACGGTGCACGGGTTGTCCTCAGCCCGCAGGTACACAGTGCACTCCAAGGCCGTTTCATCATTGCACACTTTTGCACCCTGGCGTGTTGTCCTCCTATAAAACCATCTGTCATACAAAGAATGTTGATATTTGGTTTGACGGAGCCCTCCTGGGCGGCTGCGGAGTGCGGAGGGCACAGTGGAGCTCGTACGCGCACACCACCTGTCTTTCATGGGACGTGCGGGGCCAGGTGGGGACGGCGGGGGCGCGGGCGGTTGGCATCCAGGACAGACGTACCGGTAAGAGCCCAACAGGCCTGCCCTTGATGGTCGTCCATCACGGCGGCAGGCGGGCAATGTCATATGGCGGTGTTGTTGATACACAGTTCGGTAAGGCCAAGTAAGGCTCGCCGCAGCAGCTTACCGGTACGCTGTGGGGTGCGGCGGTCGGGGAGCATAGTACAATGGGTCTGCAACGCTGCCGCGACGCCACAATGTTGGTTGGACGTAAACACAAGCATCATCCTCCCCCCGAGCTGGCCCCACATGTGACATGCAACTACACGTGGCATAGTCTGAGCTGCTGGTTTGAGCGAACAGCCCAATTGAGTACCTTTATCATAACCTGTAGAAGTTGGAGCTCGGCCTTGAGTTGGTATTTGGCGTAAAAAGGTTGTGCAAGAGCGTGCACCGGTTGGCGCGCCCTGCCGCGCGGTGGCAGCCGTGGGGTTAGTAGGCGGCGAGCCCAAGCAAGGGCATGCAGGATGCAGCGTTACGTTGCCTTGACCCTTGCCACGTGCGCTGCGGATGGACACAGAAATATGCACTCCGGACGACTTCGATACCAAGAGCTGCACAGATCATGACAGGGCGCGGCTGCTGAGCGGTGCTGCCGAGCCGGCACCTCGATCTTCGTCGGTAGGACGTGAGCAGACGTGAGTCGGGCAGTGTGTTAGCGGCGGGCAGGGGCGAGGCAGTGACAGGGCTGCAGGGCGTTGAAAGGCTTTCTCCAGGCCATGGAACGGGGTTCATGCCAGAAGCAGCGGCCACAGAAGGGCAGTAGGGCACAGCATGGGCACAGCTTCAGGGGCACGAGTCGCAGTCAGGGTCAAACAGCTGGGTTTGGGTCTTCGGTGGTGCTGGTGCTTGCCTGTGCTGGTTGGGCTTTGGACTCCCGCTGGCCTGTC
>VFQN01001686.1_pt1 | contig 36075 bp, 45 predicted proteins | sample 3512371 | NCBI WGS metagenome assembly VFQN01 (sample SAMN10412370, study PRJNA504923) | tailings metagenome | isolation source: Replicate 2 from Balatoc abandoned mine | place: Philippines: Itogon, Benguet | collected 2017-08-28
CGCGCCCTCCACTGCGCCAACGAGCTAGGTGACAGACACAGAGCAGGTGCGCAGTGCACCAATACACCTGCACCAATGCACCTGTGCTTCCTCGCACACGCAGACATCCTGCTCTGCCCTCACTCCTCGCTCCACCTCCTGATCTACATCCCCCTAGTCGTCCGGTTTGAAGTCGTGGGGTTGCGGCAGGTGGTGCTTGGCGTGGCGGCTGTTGCCCACCACGTTGGCCCGCTGGGCAGCGCTCATGACCTGCGTACCGGGACGTGGGGTTGAGCACGTGGAGTCGGTACGGTGCTGGTGTAGTTGTCAAGTGTCATGCTACACGTGTGCCTCTGTGTCAAAACTTCTGTGGAAGACATCCTACGCTCCCAAGTCTCTGCTCTGGTGCGTGATGCATGTACTGTGCGCAATAGGGGCAGCGGGCTGAGGTGCAGGTGCTAGCAGGTGTTGCAATAAGGCGTGCCATAACCCGGGGGTTAATGTCCGCAACGGAACTTCAGATGAGCTCGCTGTGTACCGCTGGCGCACCGGGCAGGAAACGATTGCCTAGCGGGATGCATGGATGTGTGAGGGCGGCGAGTCTGCCTGCGTATGTATCACGTGTTGGAACAGTGCGCACCTTGGCTGCATAGCTGCCCTTGCCCGTGTCGTGACCCTGCTGTGCCTCGTGGGACATGACTGCCGCCGCCTCCTCTATGGACATGACGGGGACCTCGGGAGGGGCGCGGGCGGGGGCGGGGTCGTTCAGGTGAGCTGCGTGGGCCGCCTGCGGCGGGGGCAGAACGGGGACACGGTGAGGGTAGCGCGCTGATGGCCCAGTCCCAAGAGAAAGCCCTCCGAAAGGCTAGCGCTCGTCGCAAATGCATAATTTTTAGTTGCTAATATGTGCAACTGCTGCACCCTGAGGGCTGCAGATTCGGCTAACGTTGCTCGGGACGTGGCAAGGTTCGACCGTTATTCGGACCCGTGGTTCACCGAACGTCGTCCCGGTATTTTGCAGCAGCGACACAGCAGCAATGGAGTGATGTGTCGTCATCACCCGAGAAAACAAATCTTATTTGGGCTCTGGAGCGACTTGCCTGCGCAGCCAGGCTGCCGTGTCCGGTGTCGTGGCCAGCGCGCGCCTCATCGGAAGCAATGCGACGCGCGGCATCACGCGTGATGCCCTCAAACAGCGCCTGCTCCTCGTTGCTCGCCTTCTCCTCCGAAGACATTGTACTAGATCTTACACTGGTGCCCCAATAGGATGTTACGAGGCAATGTTGCTTAGGCGTCCGTGCGTTTGCAAAGAAGTCTAATCAGTACCAGTGGAGGTATCGACATGTGCTGCTTGGCGCTTATGAAACTGCTGACGAGTAGCTGACACGTCATCAGTACCGTAGACGAGAGGTCTCCCCTGCAAGTCCGATGGCATGAAGAACTCCCCTGCTCAGGCCTGCTCCCCAGCGCATGCCTCTGCGTGACCAGCTACCTGCAATCCGCTGGTCAACTTGCAGACCCTTTTGAACACCGTAGAGGTGGCGGGCGACTAGCAGGGAGGTATTTGGGACCAGGGGCGTGCGGGGGTGCTGAAGGCCAGGCCAGGGCCTCCCCTGCTGGAAGCACATGTGGGACGTGCTGCAGGAGGCTGACAAGGTATAGCAACATTTGCTGCTGGTGGCGGAAAGGGGGTCCCCTAGGTGGTGGCCGCCTGAGAGGGGGCCGCCTGGGTGGGGCCCGCCTTGATGGCCAATGCACTAGCAGCCTCCCGAAAGGTAGGGGGTTTGCACGAGTTCGAGGCTGAGTACAGTTGACAACTGCCAGCGGCCAGGGGCAGCGGCAGGCGGAACCGGGTGGTGTGGTGGCTAAGCCGCAGGCCAACATCCAGGCCCATGAAGCCAGCATCCGGGGCCGTTCCGGCCGCAGAGCTACAGGCTATCAGCGCACTGTTACACCTCGCCACACGGTACGTAGCACTTACGCCAGCTGTGTGCTAGCCGGCAAGGAAACGGTATCGGTAGATCGTAGATTCGCTTGTCAATTCAGGTCAACTCCTTGGAGCACCACGTGTAGGGAGGGCGTGCACGCACCGCCGTAGCCGTTTCAAGGGTACGCCAGGCCACGTGCCACGTAGGCATCCGCAAACGGGCTTGCTTATGCTCATGTTTCCATGATACGCGCACCCAGCACATACAGTACTGGACACAGACCGGAGGGGTTCCGGGGCTGGTGTACGGAAAGAGAGGGAAAGGGCGGGGCTGGTTGCAAGAGGAGCAAGATGGCCACGACGACGCGGGCGCATGTAGACAGCTGATTGGGCGTGACAGGCTATATGCTAGAGTCATTTGGAAAGCCGCTGGCCGGACTTCGTTGTCGCATGAACGCGGTCGACGACCTTGGGCCGCGACCTTGGACATTATCACGCTCGCCGCTACTACAATGAAGGAAGCGTCACACTTACTCCTGGATATCACACTGACGTCGCGCCCTTTTCATGTTGCTTCGCTACTGCGTGTCGCTCTTGCCTTACCTACGCTACAACGCCTGCCCTGCGACTCCAGCCCCCTTGGGACAGCTGCTCCCCTTGCCGCTTCAGCCACCGCATTTACATAGGCCCCAACACCAGTCTACTGCTACACCATCTTCTATGGGAAGCATAGGTGATGTGGAGGCGCGAGCGGCGGCGAGCGAAGGGCCAGGCGGTAGAGGGGGCCCGAGCAGCGGGGTAGCAGAGCAGCATACAGGGGCACCTGCCCCAACTGTCCAGACAGGAGACATGGTGGCACGCGAGGTCACCGGCAGTACTCTAGACCTCTCAGTGGGACAGGTAAGATGCCACAAACATTGTAAAATGAAAGTTTGTGAATGCTGGCTCTCCTTCTACCCGTCCCCTTCCACCCGCCGCGCCCCCCACTCCCAACCCTACCCTCCGTGCCACACCTTATCCACCCTGATTGCTACTTGGCCCTCTTATTTCCCTTTACTGGCCGTGCCTAAGCCCAGCCTTTCCTCCCTGACGAACGTCCTCCCTTACAGACATGGCGCCGTTCCGTTCCCCTTGCCTCCTCCGCCCCTCACCCCTACCGTGCCCCCACGTGCCGCAGCCCAGCCCCTCCTCGCTGCCCCTCGCCGCACTGGCGGCCGCCGCCGCCCACCGCCTGGCCTCCCCTGACGTCAGCAACAGCCTGCTGCTGCAGTGAGTGCCGCACGAGTGTACTGCAGCATTGGTGCAACGCGCCGTAACTGCTAGGGGATGTAGCAACGTCTCGGCGTTGCCTGGTGGGCTGCCGCGCGGGCGCTGGCGCGGCGTCGTGCCTGCAGGAGGACCGCAGCACGCCAGGGGTTAGGGTTGGCTTAGGGTGATGCAGGGTGACGGGGTTACGGCATGGAGAGAGAGCGGGGGCCGCAGCGTCAGCACTCCTACTGCAGCTGCACTTGATCAGCGTGGGGCTAAGGGCGGGGAACCCGGGCGGCACGTGCCTGCAACCAGCCAGTGGTCCGACAACAAGGCAGATCATGGGAGCACGCGGCTTTCAAAGCGAGCACAAGCGCTGAAATGGCATGCATAGACACAAGCAGCCATCTCAACCTGACGGCGCAGCGGACAGGGGTGCTGCTTACGCCGGCAGTACACACCGTCCTTCCTAGAGCGGGCTGTAGTGCCTGTAACCCACACCCCACTCTCTGACCCCACCCCCGGCCCATGCCTTCTGCCTGCAGGTACGGCCCGCGGCAGGGCTATCGCTCCTTCCGTGAGGCCCTGGCCGCCTTCCTGGCGGCGCGGTACGGCACGGCCGTGGCGGCGGACAGCCTGCTCGTCACGGCAGGTGGGCGGCGGTTGGCGGTTGGCGGTTTAGGGGGATGTATTTCCGGTGCAGTAAGTGGCCCAGGTTTGGTCCGCCGGCCGCATTAGCCACCATGTACCATCTGCACTTGACAAGCGGACGACAACGCCGTACCTAGCCTTTCAAGCTTAGCCACCGGGCGGCATCAGGTGTAGGGTAATGGGCCGGTGACGAAAAGGGGCCAGGGCCTGCACGTGCTGCTTGCACGCACCCTACCCCTGTGCCCTGTTACCTGCCCCCTCTGCCTCCGGCAAGCATGTACCACGGCCTGGGGCTGTGCGTCCTGGGCCATGAGCATCACACGTGTTGCTCCCAACCCTCAACCCTCGGCCCCGCCCTCTCCGCACCCACCCATTGTCCCGGGCAGGCGTGTCCCACGGCCTGGGGCTGTGCGCGCTGGCTCTGTCGCGCCCCGGGGATGTGGTGGTGGCGGAGTGCCCCACCTACTTCCTGGTGCCGCCCATCTTCAGGGACCACCACCTGGTGCTGCAGCACGTGCCCACCGACCAGCACGGCATGGACGTGGAGGCGCTGGAGGCGTGGATGCGGGCGGACCCCGCGCACAGGTGGGTGCTGTGCGTAGTAGAGCTGTAACATATTTATGCATACGGTATTCCAGTTACTGGTTAAGGTGGCTGCAAGCATGAAGCTACATGTGTGCAGCGGTGCCGCAGAGATGTGTGGTATGGCGTGGGGTTTGTGGGTGGTGTGCATGAGTGGGTGCTGGATGGGCGGGGGCGGCAGGAAGGTTCGCGCACGGGGCGGGAAAGAGTTACATGAGCATAAGGTTGAATGATCAGACGGAAGTGTCTGGGGGTGGGCAAGGCTGCACAGGCAAGTGTCACACTATCCTTGCGCTGCACAGGCAACTTAGGCTGCACAGGCAACTGCACACTACCCTTGCGCTGACCGCACCCGCAGGCCCCGGTTGGTGTACGTCATCCCCATCCACAACAACCCACGCGGCACCACGCTGCCGCCCGCCCGGCGGCGCCGCCTCCTGCAGCTGGCCCACCAGTACGACTTCTTCGTACTGGCGGACGAGGTGTACCAGGTGCCGTACAAACGTGGCGCTACTGCCGTACAGCCGCGCGCTTGCTGGTTGCAGGGCTCTATAGGCGTGCTCGGCGGCAGCATACCGTAACTTGTTTGCAAGGACGACACAGTGTACATGTGAAGCACGTCGGTGAACCAACATACCCGTATTGAAAGGTTGTGATACGGCGGACACCCGTACACGTAGCAGCGGTCACAAGACGCAAAGGGAGGGGAGCCTAACATGGTGCTCCCGTCGGTTAACCCCATTCCCTTCCCACACAGCTGCTGAGCTTCCCAGGCGCGTCCTCCCCTTCCTCCATTGCCTCCGCTGCCGCCACCGCCACCGAGCCGCTGCCGCTGCCCCTGCGGGCCTACGAGGAGTGCCCCCTGGAGCACAGCCGGGTGCTGTCGCTGGGCTCATTCTCCAAGATCCTGGCGCCCGCGCTGCGGCTAGGGTGGGTCTGCCGGTTTGCTAGCTGTCGGCACAGCAACAGCTGCAGAAAGCAGCCACGAGCACCTCGCCAGATTTGGTTTGTAGCTGTCGTGCACGCTCAGCAACGCCCCCTGCTTCCATCCCATACCCCAACACCTTCCCCATCGCCCCAGGTGGATCCAGGCCGCCCCCTCGCTGCTGGACCGGCTCAAGGCCGACGGCGTCATCTCCTCCGGGGGCTGCATCGCGCAGCTGTCGTGTGGCTTAGCGCACAGCGCCCTGGAGCTGGGGCTGCAGCAGCAGCACCTGGACGCCGTAGTGCGGCCGGGGCTGGAGGCAAGGTGGGTGCGCTGCGAGGCAAGCACGGTGTGTGCCTTTGGTGGGTTACTACTTAGGGGCGGTGTGTTACGGCGAGGGAGCAGCAGCACCTGGACGCAACGCTGAGGCCGCGGCTGGAGGCCGGGTGGGTAGCGGCAGGACGTGTCAAGCTGGCTGGTCACATGCTCGCTTCTGGAGCGTGTGTACCTGCCGTGGTGCAGTATGCCCAGTGGGCAGTGGCCCCACGCCCCCGTGTCTCCACACCTCCACGCCACCAGTGCAAATGACGCAAAGACCCCCGCGCCCCTCCGGACCTGCGGCCCCACGCCGCAGGTGTGTCGCGCTGTGTGAGGCCCTGCGGGAGCACCTGCCCCCAGGGTGCAGCTTCCGGCAGCCCCTGGGCGGCTACTTCGTGTGGGTGGAGCTGCCGCACGAGGTGGGCGGGAGGGCCAGGGGCCTAGGTGCGCAAAGGCCACGCGCGACAAACGGACCAGGACTAGACTTTAGGACGGGGATAGATGTGTGACAGGAGAATGTTTAGGTTGGAGAGCCCAGGGGTGTAGATAGACGTGCTTACAGCCATCTCAGCCTCATTGTGGGTTGCCACATGCTGGGCACCTTCGGAGCTGATATCGACGTACCGTACATGGCACCCTGCCGAGGACTCAAGAACTGGCCTCATGTGTTGTGACCAAACCGTTTCAGGTCGACTCGAGCGCGCTGCTGCGTGAGGCGGAGGGGCAGCACGGCGTGCGGTTCACCCCAGGGGCGGCGTGCGGCGGCGGCGGACAGCACTGCGTACGGCTGTCGTACTCGTTCTACACGGAGGATGAGCTACGGGAGGCGGCGCGGCGGCTGGGGCGGGCGGTACGGGAGCACCTACTCATGAGGACAGGGAGCCCGGCGGGGCCGGGGGAGGCCGGGTAGGGTGCAGCTGCTGCTGCTGGGGCGAGCGGCGTGTGGGGCCGAGGGGTGTGTCTGGTTATGCGAAGGAGATGTGGGCAGGGGTCGGCATGCTGATACGTGGATACAGAGTGGACACCGATAGCGCCGAGGAGGAGAGCCCAGGAGGGCCCTGAACCCAAAACCCATCCTTAGTGTGTTCCTTGCAAAGGAGTGCAATGACCGTTCAGATACTAAGCACGGGTGCGGGTGCGGGTGCGGGTGCGGGTGCGGGTGCGGGTGCGGGTGCGGGTGCGAGCGGAAGTGAGCAAGGAGTGAGTGATGCACTGACTTTGCGCATCACCATGAATCTGCGACCATGTGGTTCAGTGAGGGGAAGAAGGGCAGCTGTAGCTAACCATGCGGCATGGCCAGCAGCAAGGCGCTTCCCTGCAGCCATGCAGGGTGCCGTGGCTAGCACGTGGGGTCCACCTGGAGTTACGGTGTAGCGCTTATTTGTGTCACGGCTAGGAGGACCCCTGGTTACAGCATGGCAAGATGGCATGCCTCCCACATGCTCCTACGCTGCCAATGACGGCAAGACTTCGACGGTGAAGCTTTGTAAAGGCTCCTGTGCAAGGATCCATCATCCTGATGCCGCACATGGGTTGATCGCATCAGGGAGCTGGTCTCCCCTGGTGCTGACTGGCACATTGCTCGCGCAGTTCTACCAGACGATGCGTGGTGGGCAGCGCTGTCCCCGCTCGGGGCTACACGCACGTCCGCGTACAGGTGACAGGTCATGAGCACGGACGTGGGAGTACGGCATTGGCAGGGGGCCCTAGGCTGTGGCAGCAGCATACCCGTGGGACGAGTTACACTGCAAGCTGCAAAGCAGCGGCATGTCAACCTCTTGTTCATGCCATGTATGCGCGCAGCCGTATGGCAGTGCTTGGCAACATGGGCCCACATGCATAGCCCTTCCCGCGCCTCGTTTGCCGCGTTCACCCCACATCTAATCTGCAACCTTCACACCCAAGCCGTATACGGCACGCGCAAACGCCACAGAGGCTACCCGGGCACACTTCCTCGACGCCGCAACACGATGTCGTCAGTTGTGCAACTGTACGGTAGCAACGCGTGCTGTCACAAGTGTCAGTACCCGCCAATGTCAGCAGGTGCAGCAGCCCAGTGCCCCGCTTGCACAAGAGCACCACGGCCTCCACCTCAACCCAGTCCATGCGTCCTGGTGCAGAAATTGCAACCCCCACCCGTCCAACACCACCTCACTTAGGCAGCCCCAGCCCCGCCAGCGAGAACCCCGCCGGCAGCGTGAACCCAGGCGGCAGCACCAGCCCCGCCGCCGCCGGCGCCGCCGCCACCGCCGGTGCCGCCGCCGCCAGCCCCGGGATCGCCAGGCCGGGCAGCGCCGTCACCGCCGCCGGCGGGAGTGGCGGCGGCCCGGGTAGCGCCGTCGTCAGGCCGGCGGGCATGAGCAGCCCTGGCGTGGCGACCCACTCGCCGGCCTGTGCGCGCAGGAACTCGCCCTCCGTCACAAACAAGGCTTTGACCTGGTTGTCGTCGAACTTGCGGCCGTCCATCATGGTACGGCACCGCTGCGCCTCCGCCGCCGACGCGTACTTGACGTACACGCGGCAGCCCTCCTGGTTGGTGACGTGGGCGGGGGGCGGCGGCACCGCCAGGCCCAGCACCGGGCCGCACTTGACCACCTCCGCCTGCACGTCGTCCATGATCTGTGGAGAAAGAGGGGCAACGGAGTATTGAGTTGGTGGTCGGAATGACTTTGGGGTCACGTGTCGCGAGTAGCAGGTAGAGCATGTGTCTGCGTTGACACTCCACAGCCGATGTAGCTGTACGTGGCGGCAGCTTGGTGTACGGTAGGGTGTGAGATGAGCTGCCTACACCACCAGCGCGCACTCGCAGTACCGTGCACCAGCGGCCTCCGAGCCCACCGATGGCGCGAGGGCGCTGGCCGGTGCTTGCGTGCCGAAGCCTCCTGCGTTGTGCCATAAGCAGCAGCGCGCAGCACACGGCGACAGCAGCACACGGGAGCAGCAGCGGCAGCAGCAGCAGCAGCGGCAGCCACAGCAGAAACGGCAAACGCAGCGCCACAGGGGGCACAGGGGCCAGCAGCACGGGACACAAACACAGGGACAGCGGCGCAGCAGCGACACAGCAGCACAGCACCCACGGAACATCCCATTCCGCCCACAACACCAACCACGGGACGAGCCGTCCCCGCCATGGCCGAGCCTGCCGACAAATGCAAGCAACAGCACACACCTCCAGCACACAAGAGGACAGCGGCGGCACAACCAACAACAGCGCCAACGAGCGGCAGCACTTGTAGCAGCAACACAAGGGCAGCACAGGAACACACACCGCCCGCACGCAGGGGAAGCCAGCAGACGGGCACAGCACCAGACACGCCAGGCACAACACACAGCGGGGGACGGGCACACAGCGGGCATGACAGGGGCCGGGACAAGGGGCAGAGCTGCACAACAAGGGCAACAGCAACCGCAGGCAGCAACCAGAACACCATCCATTTAGAGGTCACTCCTTCTCTGCTACCCAAGCGCGACTCATGCGTCCTCAAACTGCCAAATGTACCACTGCCCGAAGCCCGCCCGCCAGACTGGCATCCAGACCCGCCCCAAAGCCTTCCACTGCGCACACACCCCTGGTCCACCTTCTCCCCTACCACGCCGTCCCCGAACCTCCTGGCACGCACCTCCTTCTTCTCCTGCTCGTCCCGGATGGTGCCGCACGACACCATGTTCTCCAGCAGCACCACGTTGGTGGGGGTGGACACAGTCAGCGTGGCCGCAGCAGCCGCCAGCGTGCCGGGCGCGGCGGGCACCTGGCCCGTCAGCGCCGCCGCCAGCACCTGCGCCTGGCCCAGCTTGGCGGCGTTGGCCAGCTGGGGGCCGGGGTCCTGGGGGCGGTGGTGGGGAAGTGAGGAGGAGGACGGGAGTGAAGGTGGGAAGTGGGATGCATATTGGGCCAGTAAGGCCAAACGTGTCCTTGGGACCTGCGGACGGAGAGTGCAAACTCAGGCTCGGAAGAACGCAGACGAGGTGACGTTGGCCGTCGTTGGCCGTTGTTGCCGTGTGCGGTCGTAACAAACTTCAGGGTTCAACACACACCAGCCGGTCTCCCGCCAAACGCTCACCACGTAGCCCTTTGGCCTGCCGATGTTCATCTGGCGGCCGCACAGCTCCAGCTTGTCCAGCTGGATGGCGGCGTCCGTCAGCTCCCGGGTCCGGAACTCCACAAATGCAAACCGACCTGCTGCGCCACCCGGCAGGGCAACGCGGGGAGCATGAGGCGGCAGCAGCAGGAGCGGTACACGGCAGGGCAGGCGAAAGGCAGGAGAGGACAGGCAAAAAGGTGCGGCAGGCGGGGAAAGAGGGTAAGGCGAAGGGTAGCGGGGATGCAGCGCGGGTCGTGAGCTCATGCCGAGATGCCTCATACGGAAAACGCGATGCCCCTACCTCAATACGGTGGTTAGCTGTCTACTATGGTATTTATGCCCATCACTAGCAACGTACTGAAATAGCAGCTGCGGGGGCTGTCGTGCAGCACCGGCAATGCAGTCCGTGCTTGCTGCTCCCACGCACCAGAGGTGTCCAGGTTGACGTTGACCACGGGCGGCGCGTTGACCGGGTCGGGCACCTGGTTGGCCAGGATGGTGTTGAACAGCTCCTTGAGCATGTCCGCCGTCACCACGCCGATGGCCAGGTTGCCCACTGCACGCAGAAGAGAGGGTGGTGCGGCTAAGCATACGCGCGTGGGGGTGAAGTGTAGAGCCGCACATGGGTGCGAATAAGTCCGCGTGGATGGGCTTCACAGGGGTAGTCAGGTGTAGGGAATAGCGGGCGTTGTCGCTAGCGCAGAGTTGCAAACCGCGGATGGGGATTGTGGGGTTTACGGGGTGGACGTGTGGGTGGCGGTGAGTATGACGTGGGCGTGATCGACTGGTGGGGAAGGTTGGCAGGTGCGGTGTTGCACTGCCGAGCATGAAGGTAGCGACCTTTGCAGCACTACTTGAGAAAAGCACAATGGACGGGAGGGTGCCGCAACCTGTGTACTAAAGTGTGAGTATGCCATCGCGACGGCGCGTCAACATCTGCCCTTGCTTGTCATGTCCATGCACGTCGCAGGCTAATACTTGTCGTTAAGCGCGCGCAGGTAGCTCTACAGCATAGTCCCATGTATGTACCCCATCATATGTTCCAAGGCATGTGCATTACGTGCGATGCACTGACGAGTACTGGCAGTGTGCACGGCGCGCCACCAGGTCACCACCCCTGGGCTCCGCCAGCACGCCACGCACCGTAGATACGGAATGCAGACGCACCGTATATCTCCCGCGACTTGCGGTCCGCAGTGGCTGCGCTGGTGCTCACTGCGGCGGCCTGCGGGGCCGCGGTGATGGTGGCGGCCGCTGCTGCCGCCTGCTGCTGCAGGAGCAGCTGCTGCGCTAGGAGCTGCCGCTGGAGCTGCTGTTGCTGCTGCAGGGCTGCCATGGCCTGGGTGTGGGTGCGTTTGGGGAAGGGGTGTGCTGGGTAAGATTTATAACCACGTACGAGGGACCGGGTTCCGTGGAAGGAAGGAAGCGGTGAACATGTACAGCGGAGCCGCAGCTAGGTGCAGCCCCCTTGACCTCGTGCGTTCCGCCCCAGGAGTTCCAGCGTGTCCGTGTGTGTGGCTCACCTGCACGGCGCTGATGCTGGCATCGTATGCAAGCTTTTTCTCCCGCTCCCGCTCGCGTTCGCGCTCACGTTCCCTGCTCCGACTGCGGGTCTTGCTCCTGCTGCGGCTGCAAGGGAAAGGGCACACGGGTGGAGTCAGCAAAGCGGGCTGGGAAGGGGAGCGGCACAGACTGCAAGCCATTAACGTTTCCAGCGCGCTTCTACACCTCACCTGCTACGGCGATAGTCCCTTGAACGTTCCCTGTCTCGCCCTCTGGACCGTGACCGTGACCGACGCTCATACCGCCTAGACCGGTCTCGGGACCTGGACATTGCAGCAGGCAAATTTCAACCCGCTAAGAACAATAAAACAAAGCCCAGCGTAAGCATGGACGGTACGGTAAAGTCGGCACACCAGTCCAGATTCAGGCAGCATCCCTGCGGCGAGTAGGCCCTCACCTTGAGCGACGACGGTCACGATCTCTTGATCGAGACCGGTCTCGCGAAGAGCCCATGCTGTCGAGCCTCGCCTATGGCACCATACACAAGTCCCAACTTGGCAAAAAAGGCGGAACCACTAGGCTTGCGAAACGGGGCGTTGTACACAAGAAACCGAGCCTGTCAACGATGCAGTGTACTTCCTTTTGATTCGCCTGTGTCTAGTTGTGCTCACAGGGCGGCATGGGGGGAGGGCGTGACGTACAGGCTACGCGGAGGCACATAGCGTCAGCACGCTCCCCTTCCTGTTACTCTGCTCCCCACCTTTATATACCAAATAGACTTAAGGTGCGTCGCTTCCACAGACACGCTTTCGGGAGGTTACATGTGCTTGGGGCCTTTCGTTCCTCTGTTGCGTAGGAGCCCTTGGCATGACCAGCTTGCCTGGGTTTGGCGCTAACCTGATAGCACACTCATGTAGCGTGTCGCTTTGCGCTCATACGCTGTCCTAGGTGTCACCATCCCCGAGTCGCGCTCTTTGACCTTTGCGGCTTCCGCTTGTGCGCCTTTTCCTTCAGGTCCGTCCATGCCGTCTAAGCCAACAAAGGGCCGCAACGAGAATGAAGATACGGTTCAAAGCGCGCAACACAGCAATGGTGGTCGTCCTCAGCAAGTCTTGCACCAGCCACAGCCCCAGAGGTGAGACTGGCGTACATGACCCACTCGCGTAACATGAGCTTTGTTGCAACGCGTGAGCTGGTGTACGCAACGGGCCTTACCTGCGGCCAAGATCTTTGCTGGCGTGTCTCCTGGCGCCAGCGTGCCTGCACTTACATTTTCAGGGCAAACACACACGTATGATGCTCATCTGGCATTGCACGCAGTCATGCTGTCTCCCGCCCTTCCTGCCCATGCTCGCGAGCGTTCGAAATGACCAGGACCCAGGACGGGTCTACAGGCCGACGACCGCGACAATTCCTGATGAGTAACCTGGTATTTCCAACTCTCTTGCTCTGCAGGATTGTGCACTCGGCGGACGTAGTCAAGAAGCCTAGCGGTCCCTCCCAGGGAAATGTTCAGGGCAACCGCGCCCCGTCAGCTAGCCAGGGCAACGGATCCAGTCGTGGTAACCAAGCGAGTGGCAATGTCCAGGCGCGCGACGGCAGCCGTGCATCAGACAACGTAGCAGGCCAGAAGAACTTCAACCAGACACGTGGACATGGCCGCGATGCCACCAAGGCCAACAGTGCTAAGGCCCCTACCGCTGCAAACGCAGCCAGCAGCAAGCCTCCTGCTAATGGTGGCGGCCAGCAGCAGCAGCAGCGCCAGCCTCCCGCCGCACCCTCTGGCAACGGGCAGCGTCCCGTACCCAACGGACCTCCGAGCAACAACGGCGGTCTTTCCAACGGCGCCAACTACGCCACCGTGCAGCCTCCTCCTGGCGGCGCTCGGGGCCGTAACGCAGGCGGTGCTGCAGGTGCCCCTGCAGGACGTAGCGCACCCGTCGCTGCTGACGCCGCAGCCCCTGTCGCCCAGGACAGCAACGGAGCCAGGGCCCGAGACTCCCGCCGCGGCAGCAGGGGCGGCCGTGGGGGCAAGGGCGGCGAGGGAGATGCTGCTGCTGCTGCAGGCGGAGACGAGAAGCCTGACGTGGACGCTCCCAGGACCGAGGTTGACCAGCAGTCCCGCGGGGGTGCAGGACCGGAGCGTGGTGGACGCGGGGGCCGTGGGGGTCGCAAGCCACGGGGCAGCGCCGCAAGGGGCGAGGGTGGTGTGGACGGAGCCGCACCAGCGCCTGACGCAGCAGCAGCAGCCGCAACAACAACCGCAGAGTTCGACGGCGGCGCGGATGGGACTGGGCAGCGGTCCGCACGTGTCAAGCGTGGCGGACGGGGTGGTCGCGGGAGCCAGGGTGGCGCTGCATATGGTGGGCAGCCCGGGGCCCCCCAGCAAGTGTCTGCGGAGGTTGAGGCTCTGCTTGGCGGGGACCAGCCCGCCGGCGTTCCCCAGGAGAAAAAGCGCGAGCCCCGGCCGCAGCGTGAGCCTAGGCAGCAGCGGGGTGGCGACCAGGCGCCGCAGCAGGGCGGTGCACAGCGCGAGAAGCCGCAGCGCGTGGGCGGGGAGGGCGAGCAGCAAGGAGCGCCGAGGCAGCAAGACCAGGGCCGTGGGCCCAGGCAGCCCAGGCAGCAGCAGGGCGCGCAGCCCGTGCAGCCTGGGGACGTGGAGCGGGCCGAGGGCGGAGGCGGCGGTGGCGGGCGCGGTGGACGCGGCCAGCAGGGCCGCGGCGGCAGGCGGAACAACGGAGGCGAGGACGCCGCAGCCCCTGTGGCCGGTGCCAACACGGTACGTGACGCACGTACTGGGTCCTCGCTAGCGGCACCAATCATAGAGAGCCTAGCGGACAGCCTCTTGTGTGCTCGTAGTGTCACTTTGTTATGGAATACAGTGGTGTTACAGAACCAGTCCGGCGAGCTCGTTTGCATGCAAGGCTGGAATCAATGGTGCAGATGGCCGAATATGACAACGGCTCCCACGGCCGTCGCGCTGCCACCCCCTTTCTTGCAGGCCGATGCGCCTCCCGGCCTGGCCGGACGCCGCCAGCGTGGACCCAGGGAGCCGTACAACCAGCAGCAGCAGCCCGCTCCAGGCGCGGCTGCTGAGCCTTCCCGCACAGGGCAGCCCCAGGTGCAGCAGCCCGTCGAGGCCCAGCACGCCGCTGCAGCAGCCGCCGCCGCCGCTGCTCCGGTCATGCCTGCTCCCCCGCAACAGCAGCAGGAGCAGAGCATGCCCGTGCACGACGTGTACCAGCAGCTCCAGCAGCAGCAGCAGCCGGCCTACCAGCACACAGCTGCTGTGGACGTGCCGCCTCCGCCTCCTCCTCCCCCGGTCCAGCAGCAGCAGGCCCCTCCACCACCACCTCCTCAGCAGCAGCAGCAGCCGTACCTGTCGTTCGGTCAGCACCAGCAGCAGCAGTTTGCTGACCAGCAGCAGCAGTACGGCCACCACTACCCTCCACACTATGTGGAGCAGCAGCAGCACGCGGCCTACCTGCTCCACCAGCAGCAGTATGCCGCCGGGCCCGGCGCGCCGCCTCCTCACCCTGCCCCGTCCGCAGCAGCAGGCCCCGAGGCCGGCTTCTACAACGGCGCCTACGGGCTGCTGCACGGCGGCCCCATGCCCCCGTACGGCGTCCCGCCTCCCCCGCCCATGCACGGCAACCCCAACGAGTACACCAGGCACACCATGCCCCCGAGCCAGCCCCAGCCCCTGCCGCACGGCCAGGACGTGCCTCCGTACGCGTACGGCCACCCGTACATGCCACCCGCTGGACCGGCCCCCAGCCACGGCGACGTGTACGGACCTGGGGTGGCCATGCAGCCGCCGGCTGTCCACATTGTCCCTGCGGCTGTGGCGCACATTGCAGAGCCTACAGTCCCAGCCCCACTACCGGAGACAGCTGTGGTGCAGCAGCAGGCTGCATCCCAACCCGTGCCCAGCCAGGTTGAGCACGCCCAGGAGGAGCAGCAGCAGCAGCAGACGGCGGAGGAGCCGGGCGCAGCCAAGCCCGCTGCGGATGGCACGGGCGCCGGTGCTGCTGCCGAGCCGGTGAAAAACGAGTGGGCGGAGCGGCTGGCGCAGCAGGCCCTTGCGCGCATGCAGGCGGTCAAGTCGAGCCTGCTGACGGGTAAGACTGACCGCGGTTTTAGTTACCTCCGTTGCAATGCCTGCCAAACTCAATCTCTTCCCGTGTCCGATCATCTTCCACATATACGTCCACAGCACTCGGACTTACCCTGTGCCTTCGCACCTGTTCCTCAATCTACAGGTGCCAACCCTCCCAGCCGCTCGGACTCCCTGTCCAGCGCCAGCACCTACAGCCGCCAGCCCTCCGCCGGCCGCCCCCCTATGCCCCCGTCCTACTCCAACGGCCCCCTGGGCAACGGCCACGGCTCCCCGCGCGGTCCCCTGGACGCAGCTGACACCAGCAGCAGCCTTACCACACGCCGCAGCGGCTACACCGTCGCCAGCAACGGCGACACCGCCGGCTGGCGCAACGGCCCGTCCGCGGACTCGGACAGGGGAGACTCCGCCGGCTGGCGCTCCGCCAACGACGGCACGTACGGCGACTCTGGCGGCTGGCGCAGCAGCCAGCCCAGCAGCCGCCTGGGCTCCCGGTCCATGGCGGACGAACCCCCGCCAGCTCCCAGCAGCGGCGCCTACGTGCCCCCGTCCCGCCGGGAGGACTCCCCTCCTCCGTCCCTGCCCTCGGCTGGCAGCGGCCGCCCCAAGCTGAACCTGCAGCCGCGCACCAAGCCCCTGCCGGAGGCCGCACCTGCGGGCGCCGCCGCTGCTGCCTCCGCTGCCCCGGCGGCCTCCGCCACTGGCGCTCCCGTCGCCGCCGCCAATGGCGGCGAGGCCACTGCCACCAGCGCCGCAGCGCCCCCTGCCGCCGCGCGCACCAACTCCATCTTTGGTGCGGCCCGCCCCCGCGAGGAGGTGCTTCGGCAGCGTGGCTCGTCCGTTGCTCCGGAGCCGGATGGCCACGCGCGGCTCAACAGCGGCACCCTGACCCGCATTGGGAACAGCAGCGGCCCCGGCTCACGTGCTGCCCCCGGCAGCTTCGCCAGCGGCGGCAGCGAGGACGACCAGTGGCAGACGGTGGGCAAGGGAGGCAAGAGCAAGCCCGTGGGTAACGAGAAGCCGGACGTGGGCAACGCCCTGCTGGACCCCACCAGTGACCCATTCTTCACCGGGGCCAGGGCCTCCTCTGGAGTGGCCATATCGGGCCGGGTGGCGGCCGTGTCGCGTGGCTTCGCCAACGGCAGCTTCGGCCAGCGCGGCAGCTTCGGCAGCGGCGAGCGCGACGCGGGAGGTTACATGAACGCGTACGGCGCGAGCCGTGGGTACGGCAACTCGTACGGCAACGAGGATGACGATGGGCCGATCTTCAAGCGCGGCCTGCCTACCCGTGCAAACGGACTGTTCTGAGGGTTGCGAGGGGGTTCCCTTACGAATAAAGCAGTGGTGACGTAGCGCAGCGCTGGGCGGTGATGGGGGCATAGAGCTGATCAAGGGCTGCTGTGTGGGTGGCCTTGTGCTTTGTGGTGCGCAAGTCGATTTATTGGTTTGCATTTAAGTGGTGGTGCTGGTGGAGGGGGGCACGATTGAAGGAGGGAGATTTGCTGTACGTAGTATGTGGCTGCTGGGCAGAACGGGGATGGCTGCTTTGGGGCTACCAGGCAGAGTGAGGAGGGGTTCTGTGTTGCTACGGTGGGTTTCGAGTCAGTAGACACGGCCTTTTGGTTGTTCACGCGGCATGGATGTAACGAATACAAGGGGATGCCGCGTTACATACTGCACAGCGATGGCAGTTCACACCACGCGGTACGCAGTGACAGCAGCAGCAACCGACCGCAGCGTTACATGGATGGCTTAGAGGCTCTCCTGCTGGGGTTGGAGAACCAGCACTGCTGTGAGCAAATGGTAATGCAGTGTGTAGGTGCGTCGGTTCAAGTCCAGGACTAGCCCCTTCCTGCAGATTGAACGGTGGCGGCAATCAACGGCGCAGCAGAACCCCTAGGCTATGGGGTCCAGGCGTCCAGCACAGCCAAGTAAAAACAGGTGTTCCTACCTACGCAAGCCGCACCGATTATGGACAGGAAAGTGTTGCATGTTTGCTGCTGCACCGGTACAAAGGCGGAATAGTGAGCTTACAAGCCAGCACGGACCCAGCAGTGCATGTAACAGGTTACGGTACGCGGGCAGGGCCGGTGTGGACCAGGGCGTAGGGAACATGGGGCTGTTCCCAAATCAAAAAACCTGTAAAATGGGCATCCTGCTGTCGCTCGGTGTCAGTCTGTATGATGAAATTATTTGCTGTCACTTGATCAGCGGTTAGGGCAGGGCTGCGCGACAGGACTCCCGCCATGGGTAAGAAGTGACCCACGGGTCGTTGGTTTCTGCAGGAAGTGCGGAACCCTCCAGTTGTGGCTTGACATTTGGGGTTGACACGATGATATGCGAACAACAGTTTCTATAAATGAAGCCCTATTTTGAGGGCCAACACGGATCCGTTTTGGCATCGGCTGAGTCCGAGCTGCCGACACCAACATGGCGGCAGGCCATTCGGACCACCCAATGGCTGCTGGCAAACACATCAGCGTTTATACGCAATGCCTACATGAAGCCGCAATGCAAACAATAAATCCTGTTGGCACGACACAAGCACAAGTCTTCCTTTTCCAGCCGCTATGGAGCGGCGGCCGGAGGACGTTGTTCTAGAGCCGCATCTTATATCGCTTCCGCAACACGTGCTGCACCTTATATTATGCCGTGCGGGCGCGGGCGCAGCTGCGGCGGCCTGCTGCTGCACCACGCTCCGACACGCGTGGTCGCATGTCCTCAACGACCCCGCCCAGACCTGCGCCATTCTGCTCGAGCGCTATGTATCCGCCGAGATGGTGGCTAAGCACCTCTACCCTCCGTACGGCCCAAGCGGGGTGCAGAGGCTCGGAGCCTTCGTTTTGGACCAGTCGAGGAGCCGCAAAGCTTCGGGCGCTCTGGACTGCATTTTCACGTCGTTATCTACTACGGCTCCAACATGCCAAAGCGCTACACCCAATGCAGCTGCCCTTCCAGCTTTTTCCCTTGTGCCCAACGACTCGCGGGCGGACGCGGAAGACCGGTATGCGCTGGACGTAGTCCAAAATCTCGAGGCGCAATACGCAGATGAGATACTACCAAGCGAAGTCAGCAAGATGGTATGCTTCGGAGCAGCGCTTGCGGGCCACGAGCGTGTGGTTCTGCACCTCCTCCCTCACGTGAAGCCTGTGACGCCCCTACGCGGCGCCGCCATGGCGGGAAACGTACGGCTCTGTACGGCACTGATGGCAGCCTTCGAGATATTTTATCGTGTGCTGGTGACGGCTGACAAGGGCCTACCGTGGCGGCAGGTTGCGGAGGCGGCTGCTGGGGTGGAGGGCGGGGTCGGGGAGGGGCCGGAGCAGGAGGCGGTCGACAAGGAGGTGCGGGACATGTGTGTGGAGCTGGCAGAGGGCCTCCTCGGCCTGGTGTGTACATGTGCTCCCTGTACACCCTACGAGCAGGGCCGCGGTGTTCACGTGCCTGATCAGGGATGCACAGCTGGCGGCGTACGCGGCGAGGGCAGCAGCAGCAGCAGCGGTGGCGGCGACGGCGGCGGCGACGGGCATGCTGCTGGCGGTGGTTCACGTGGAGGCGCCGGTCAAGACGTCATGGAGGTCTCCGCTACTGGCAGCAGCAGCTCCAGCAGCAGCAGCGGCAGTAGCAGCGGCAGCAGCAGCTCTACGCTATCCGGCGGCGACCAGGACCTCCAATCCATTACGACCGCCGCCGCAGCGGCAGCGGCGGCCGCCAGGGCTGCCGCCGCCAGCTCATTGGCTGCCGCTGGTCCCGGCCCCAGGGAGGCAGCATACAGAGCCACTGCGGCAGCCGCCGCCGCAGCGCTGCTGGCACAGAGTGCAACGAACCCCGCGCCGACGGCCGCCGTTGCAGCCGCGGCATCCGGCTGCACGGCCCCAGACGCCACAACGGCCCGCAGCCCCCAGGGGCCGCTGTCGCCGTCCGCCCATGCATCCTCCGCGCCGCCGTCACCGCCTTGGGCCAGCACCCCACAGCACGCAGCTGCCTACACCACAAGCAACAGCAGCAGCAGCGCTGACGGCAGCCGTGCCCATGGCAGCGACAGCGCAAGCAGCGGCGGCACCTGCGCAGAATCGTCAACTCCGTCCTGCCTCGGCTCACCCCAGGCGAGGGCCGGACAGGGGAGCCCTGCCGCCCACGGTCAGGCGCTGACGCCGCCCCCAACCGCCAACCACCTCGCCGTGGCCCGTCTGATGATCCACGTGTGGGGTGCGGACCTGCGGAGCGACAACGAGCTGGCGCTCAGGACTGCGGTATGTGCGGCAGGCTCCGGAGCCATGGCTGCAGAGCTGATCCGGGCGGGGGCCGACCCACGGGTCTTTTGGAGCAGCGCCTTGCAACTGGCGCAGGTCGCTGCTAGCGGCCGCTGGGACCTGATCGACGGGGTGCTGTCTGCATCTGGGTTGCCACCGCGTGTTGTGTTGGCGATGTGGGGGCTGCTGTGGGTGCAGTGCGTCCGGGTGCGGGTGGAGCAAATGTGGGCGCGGTCGGCAGGTTCGGGTTTTTTTGCTGGCGTGGTGTGGTGGCTGTGGCGCTTGGCGATAGCGCCCATGCAGGTGGCATGGGCTAGCCTATGGGTGGCACTGTGGTGGGCATGGGGGTGAGGAAGGGCAAGCTGCAGCGGCCGCAGCCGTTGCTGCACTCTCGGGAACGAGGCTCTCCGTCCCCTGGCTGCATTCGATGGCTCGGGGACAGCAACCGCTCTGGCCGTGGGGTGCCTGCGGCTCGCCAATAGCCTTGGTCGTCGTTGAGGCGGTGCGGTTGTTGTGGCTTGTCACCACGAGGCCATCTGTGGCATTGGAAGGGCGTATTGAAATTTATGTGTAATGCTGCTACCCAGGCTCACCTGACCTGTTGGAGCTGTCGGTGGTGTCGCAGGGCAAGCTGCTGAGCGGCACACGCACACCGGCCAGCTTTCGTACGCTGCACAATACTGGCAGCAGCACAGCGAGGCAGTGGCGGGGCACGTGGAAGAGGCTTGTGGAGGGGCAGGTGGCGCTGGCGGGGGCGGGGGGCAGGGCGAGGTTGCGGCTTGCGGGGATCCGGGGTTGCTTGGAGCATGGCAGGGTGCAGCAGTCGTGCCGTACAAAGGCTGAGTTGGTATACCGTGCCGTACATAAGCACCTGGAATGCGGTGCTGTTGTATCTGGTGGTGCCTTTAATGACCACACCACGTCTGCGAGCGTCGCACAAAGGCTTGAATGGCGCAGGAACGCGGTGGTGTGCGGCCTTGGGCACCGTGCGCCGCATGCCGTGGGGTACCATATGTAGTGCGCACTGCAGGCTGGGCAGTAACGGTTGGCTGCCTGCTGCGCTTGGCCCGCTGGCCTGAACGTTGGCATGGGTTACTGTTGCCAGAACATGTTGTTGAGCTGTGCATCATTGCAAAGGTGAAGGTGCGTTTGCAACGACGTAACTGAACCGCCAGGCATGCTGGCAGGACATGGTATGCGCGTCCTCTGTTCCCTCCTGCACTCACGTGTGCCACGGGGTCCGGCAGTCTCAGTAGGGGCGTGTTGGGGCCTGTAAGGTGGTGTAGTGGCTACAGGACATTGGCATCTGACACAGTAGGGCTTGCGGTCACACCCAGCAGGGAGCCTGCTTGTGCCATTTGACGGTACAAAAGGCACCGAACCTGGCCCACAACGAAGGCAGGGGTGGGGAACACCTGCGACGCAGCAGGATTGCCCCTTGCCCGCAGCAGCCATATCAATGTCTGGTCTATGTGATAGGATTCAGCTGATGTCCCGGTTCCCAAGGCAGCGCTCAGCCCATACCGTGTGCCTCGGCTGGTTGACAGACCTCGGCTGGCAGGCAAGGACAGGGGCGGCAGGTGGCGGCATGGTGCCAGCATGGCACCGTACTCTCGCAGAATAGCATTGGCGACGTGTGCTATCTGGACTGCTTAACCATAATTTCATAGCAACACAGCAACAGTTGAACGCTAGGACGACACTGCAATGGACGGCTCGTCAACCTGTCCAAAAGACGCGCCGTCCTGCTCACGGCTGTTAGAGCTTCCGCAGCACCTACTTGTAAACATCTATATGCATGCTGGTAACAGTGCCGCTGCCGCAGCCTGCTGCTGCGCCGCTCTCCGACACGCGTGGGCGCTCAGTCTGTGCGATCCTGCGCGGGCTGTCGACATTCTGCTGCATCGCCATGTCTCCTTTGACGCAGCAGCCAGACAATTATATGCTTACGGTGAAAAGAGTCAGTTTCGCTCATTTGTCCGCCTGCGGTACGGGGCCCCCATGGCTTCCGCGGCTCTGGCGTGCATTGCCGGCATGCTAGCTAGCACAGACTTACTACCCGGCCTTCACAACTCCGTTCCTCCTGGCAAGTCCCAGTCCAGCACGAGGGCCGACGCAGAAGACCAGTACGCGCTAGCGGTGGTTCGCAACCTGGCAGCGCGCGATGTGAGCAGCAGCATCACACGAGAGGCATGGAAAGCGGTGGGGCGTGGCGCGGGTCTGGCGGGACACGAGCAAGTTATCCTGTTCCTCCTATCCCGCGGGGTGCACCCCGCAGAGCCGCTCATCGGCGCCACCATGGGGTTGAACGTACGCCTCTGCAACGCACTGCTGGCAGCCTACAAGCCGGTGACGACGGTGGAGCTCGCAGAGCACACGGGAGCACCTTGGCGCCAGCAGGTTGCAGCTTGGGGTGCTGGAGTTGGGGGCGCAGGTGGGGAAGGGCCGGGGCCGGCGGGGCCGGGAACGGAAAGCCTCGCAGCGTCCGAGCAGGAGGTGAACAAGCTGTGTGCCGAGGATTTCAGCATCGTCCTTGACATTATTTGCATGACGGCACCGTGCAGCCCGTACATGCGGGGTGGTGTTTGTGGGGCAGGGCAGGGCGGGCCGGACGGCGGTGGAGCCCTTGGTACACGTACATGCAGCAGCGGCAGCAGCGGCGGCGGCGGCGGCAGCGGCAGCAGCGAAGGCGTGCAAGACGAGGATGGGGCCAGTAGCGGAAGGAGCGGGTCGGCTATGCTTGCGGATGCAGCCAGCTGCGGTGGCAGCAGTGGCAGCAGCGGGGCCAGCAGCAGCAGCAGCAGCAGCGGCGGCGGCGGCGGCGGCGGCGGCGGCGGCGGTTGGGAAGCCTGTAAACGCGATGACCATAACGCGCCCAGCCTCTCCGCCATGCTGTCCGCCGCCGCCGCTGCGCGCGCCGCTGCCTGGACCGCCGCCCCAGCAGCGATCTCCGCCGCGGGTCCAGCCGCCACCGCCCAGGAGGCGGCGTGCGTTGCCGCCACGTCCGCTGCTGCAGCTGCGCTTGAGGCGCAAAGCGCGCAGGGCCACACTGCTGCCGCTAGCAGTGGCGCCGCCGATGCAGCGGACGGCACGTGCCCCGTGGGCGCCCCTCATGCCGCCAGCCCTGCTGCCCACGAGTGGGCAGCAGCTGATGCAGCCGCCGCTCCACCGTCTCCGCCGTGGCCCAGCCAGGCACCGCAACTTGGGGCCCGCTGCAGCGGTGACGGCAGCAGCTGCGGAACATCCCTTGCCTCTGCAGGAGCAACACCACCGCTCCATGGCCTGCCGCTCAGCGGACGCGCCATGCCGCCGCCAGCAACCGCCAACCACCTGAAGCTAGCCCGGCTGCTGATGCGCGCCTGGGGCGCCGACCCACGGGCCAACGGCAGTATGGCGCTGTGGTCCGCCGTGTGGGCGGGCGCGGGGACCATGGTTTTGGAGCTCATGCGCGCCGGGGCAGACCTTGAGGGCGTCATGAACTTCCACGACGTCAGGGAGCGTGCAGCCGTGCAGGGCCGATCAGACCAGGTGAAGGCGATGCTGGACAGTGATGGCTCCGTGCCCGCCATGGACAGGGCCTGGCTTGCATGGCACGTGTCTGTCTTGCCGGAAATGCTGGCGTTGCAGCAGGAAGAGGCGGTGGAGCAGCAGGGAGGGGCGGTGCGCCAGGTGCGGCTGCTCGGCCGGGTGTGGAAGCGGGTTAGGAACTGGTTCGTCAGGCGTTACTGGGAGCTGCTACTGGCGCTCATATGGTCCTGCATTAAGTGACAACCAGCCGGAGAGCGTCCTGGGTGACGTGGGTAAGCGCGTCATGCGTGAGCATGACATGTGTCGGAGGGTGGCAGATTACGGTGTCTACGCGAGGGTGGACGTGGCCTGCTGGGTGCTACGCTTGACATGATCTGCTGGCGGTACGGCAGGGAGGGCTGGTGGGGCAGCAGGCGGGGGCGGGGCGCAGGGCGAGGGCGTGGCTGCTTGGCAGAGTGTGGTGGCGGTGCTGGAACGGGGCAGTGAGGTCGACATGGGAGGGGCTGATGGTGGCCGTACGCTTCTCTGTCTCCCCTTTGGAGCGAAAGCGAGATGGTGCAGTCGGTGACAGTCAGCCTGTAGCGCGTTGCGTTGATGAGTCTTGGGTGGTGTGGGTAACCGTGTGGTATCGGAGCGTGGGCAGACATGAGTCGGAGGGTGTCCTCGCGAGGGAAGGGTGGACCGGGGTGCCACGCTTGGCTGTTTACCGGTCGGCTACGGCGCTAGCGTGGGTGCTGAAGCAGCAGCTTGCAGTGTTTAAGCTTGGTGCTACCGCTATGGAGCGTGTGGCAGGTATGTTGAGGCGTTTGGGTCATGAGCACTTTACAGGGCTTGTTTTCCCCCCTTGTGCAGAAGCTTGGCTGACGAACCACGGGCGTGCGTGGCTGGGAAACGGCACGTGCTAGTGTGGTCCACACGCTTTCTTTATCTGGTATGCATCGTATCACGATGGTTGATGCTGCGTGACTGGCGGTGTGCTGCACGGTAGGAAGGAACTGGAAGGAATGCACCGGAAGGACGGTCACCGTCAAGGAGGGAGGTGCGTGGAGCGCTGGCGCTTAACACACCCGGTCGTGCACATGCGCGTGTATACTCTTTGAAAGGCAAGCATGGCGTCTAGATAGACTGCCGTGCAGCGCATTTACTTTCATTGTACGTAGCCAAACCTGGTCCAAGCATGAAGCAGGCTCCTGTCTCATCGCCGAACGTAGTCCATTGGGTCCTGCTCACGTTCCATACTGCACAACGCGCTGAGCTGCATAGCTGGTAAGTTGACCGCTTGGCGCACTGCCTCATGACATGCGTGGGCGTGCGTGTCTATAATCTGGTAGCAAGATGACCAAGCGTTACGCTTGCCGTTTGGGCGGGCATGCCACATGCCCGCGCTTCCATCCTTGGGCAGGACACGTTCGGCACAGAGAGGGGACACAAAACACCCACGGTCCAAAGCGAATGGGTACCTGCTTCTTTCAGGTGGCGGGTGGTGCGGGGCTTTGGTTATGGGAGATGCATGGGTAGGTGCGTTCCACCCATGACTGCTTTCCTAAGTGCGTCGCCTCATGTTGCTACCCTTGTTTGCCCAGAAAACGTAACCCAGGCAGAACCCGCTGTAGCTGTAATGGCATGTCCTGGTACGCTCTGCTCTGCTTTCAAGCTGGTACTGCGTTCTCCTCTGGCATAAAAGGCACCAATCCGACAGGGCTTACAGGACAGAAGTGGTAGCTTGTAAGCAAATCGGTGGCAACAGCGCATGTGACACACCCTGCGCGGCCAACCTTCACTGCGCCTACGCCTCTGCTGCTCCTGGTTCTGAAGGGAGTAGCACACGTGACAGCCGACGCCTGCGCGGCGGCATACCCACACGCGCCAGCCCTGTAGGCGGCAACCACACAGAGTCATCCTACCACCATTCCCACCCGACCACCGACCAACGGCACCCGCGCACAGGTCCCTGCATCCGGTGCCTCTCCTGCCCCAACCACACGACCAGCAGTGAAGATGCATATACAGTTCAAATGCGGTTTGGTGCACACTTCCGGCCTGCCTACCCTCCGCCACGGCCCTTGCCGCGGCCCGCCCCTCCACCTGCCCCCGATCCTCCTCCCCCACGCCCGCCGCCCCCGCCGCCACGGCTCCCAGCCGTGTATCCGCCGCCTCCACCACCGCCGCCGCCTGACCCGGCTGCATACTCCCCACCGTCATACTCCCCACCGCCACCGGCCATCATCATGCCAGGCGGCACAGCAGGGTAGAAGAAGCCATCCGGCCCCACGTACCCAAACGCGCCGTCCGCCCAGCCCTCCCCATCCTCCTCGCCCCAGTACTCGTACCCGTACCCCGATCCGTCGTCGTACCATCCGTAACCCTCCTCGTCGTACCCGCCGCCCTCGTAGCCCGGGAAGTACATGAACCCTGCTGGCGGCATGCCCTGCATGCCATGTCCGCCAGGCCCCGGTCCCTGCGGCCGCCCGCGCCCGCCCCGGTCCCCACGCCGCCCTCTCCCTCCCCGCCCCCGCCCGCCCCTCTCCCGATCCCGTGGGCCGCGTGAGTCATAACCGCCGCCGCCGTAACCGTCGTCCATGTGTCTGCCGCCGCGCCTGCCGTCGTCTCGGTCACGTGGCCGTCCAGGGCCGCCAGGTGGCGGGCGGCCCCCGCCGCCGCCGCCGCGGCCGCTGGGCCCTGCGGGTCCCTCTGCGTCGGAGCGGTCCCCGGGGCCGGGAGGGAGCTCCCCCTCGGAGATCTCCCCGGATTCCGTAGGCTGTGCAGGCGAGGAGGCATAACAGGAGGAAGCGGACAGACGCGATGCAGTGGGTTCAAGTGTTCTGGCTAGAGATAACAAGTAGGACGGAAAAGGAGGTGAAGAGTGCAAAGGCCGACAGTCAAGCAGCGGCAGTGACATGGACGAGGGGAGAGGAAGCAGCCCTTGTCACTCCATTGCAGGCCTCCACGTGCCTAAAGCGGCGCCTGCTTACACGTCGGTGCCATAGCCATCCACGGCGAGAACACTCACGAGCACTGCCGTACCGCAATCGTGCCCTAAACATTCCCCAAACACCCAGAACAGCTGTGCATCGCTGTTCACTCTTCTCGTGGTACAAGCGCATCTTCGAGCACGACAGATCGGACAGAAACACTGCCGCGCGGTCTCCACGCATCCCGAAGTGCATGCCGGTACCCGCAAACCCCCACACGCACCTCTGGTGACTGGGGTGGCTCCGCCGCAGGCTGCTCCGCCTCCCCAGGCCGACCACCACGCCCGCCCCTGCCGTCGCCCGCCCGCCCCCCCGGTGGCCCCCCGCGATACCCGGGGCTTCTGCTCCGGCTCCGGCTGTCGTAGCGCCCACCACGCGGAGGCGGGCTGCGGCTGCGCGACCCGAACCGCCCATACCGCACGGGACTCCGCGACCCGAACCTCCCGCCATAACCCCGCCCCCGCGGTCCCGGCGACGGGCTGCGGCTTCCGTACCGCCCGCCACGAGGTGGCGGGCTGCGGCTGTCGAACCGCCCTCCGCGAGGCGGCGGCGACCGAGAGCCGTACCGCCCACCCCTCGGCGGGCTGCGGCTCCGTGTCCCTCTCCGCCCGAAGGGCCCTGGGGGCGGGGGGCCTTCCGCTGGAGCGCCTGGGGGCCCAGGGGGCAGGGGCCGCCCCCGGCCTGCGGATCCTGGAGGGCCGCCGGCCGCCGCCCCGACGCCTGCGGGCGCGCCGTCCATATGCCCGGGTCCGTCTGCCGGCCTGGGGGGTGGCGGCCCGGGGGCCCCGTCCTCCGCCGCCTTCATGCGCTCGGCATGGGCCTGAGGCCGCAACGGCAGCGGTGGTGTTGAGGGGGAAGGCGATGTTGGAGTGAGCAGGTCAAGGTAACGCGCACAAGGCTGAGGCACACCCCGCCTTGTGCACTGCATGAATTGTGTTGAGCGGTCAGAGATATAGTTCAGTGCTTGGACCCATGTCGTGGGCGACATGAGCTATCTGATTGGTCAGAGGTGCAACGTGCGCTTGGGGAATGGCATCAGCGACAGAGCGTGTCAGCGTGTCAGGGTGTATATACAAGGACTGTAGGATTGCCTTACAGGCAGCGGCCTGGCTGCAATTAGCGCGAATGACCTCTTCAGCATGTTGTCTGTATTCCCCACGCACACACGCTGTGAACACCACGCGCACAACCCGTCCATCCCTCGCAGACAGCACCCAAGACCCCAAGCCACAACCGCACCTTCATCCGCTCCTCCGCCTCCCGCATCCTCCGCGCCCGCTCCTCCTCCTGCTGCTGCCGCTTGCGCGCCTTCTCCATCTCCTGCGGGTCAAGCGACACCACCTGCACCACCGCAGGCTGCTTGTTCCGCCCGCGCCCGCCGCGCCGCCGGCCCCCGCCTCCCTGCGCCCCAGTCCCCTCCGTCCCTGGCGCTGCCCCCGGCGCCCCGGCCTCCTCCCCTGGCGGAGCCTCCACCGCGTCCCCATCCATCCCTGGCGGCGGCGGCGGCGCGCCCGCAGCCCCTGCTGCTGCTGCTCCACCTCCTGCCGCCGCCGCCGCACCCGTCCCGTTCATGCCGTACGCTGCCATCGAGCCGTCGCCCCACATCGCCGGGTCGTATGCTACCCCGGAGCCGTCGCCGTACATGTCGTACCCGTACCAGCCGCCGTACGCTGCGCCGTACGGGTCCGCCGACATGGGGACCTCCCCTGGCAGCATGTGCCGTACCTCGATGGGCGGCCAGGGGTGCACCCCGGGCGGCCCCGGCTCCAACGCAAACGGCGGCGACAGCCACACCGTCGCCTGCATCTCCAGCACCGTACGGGCTCGCCGTCCGGTGCCGTACGCGTCCTCGTCATCGCTGCTGTCCTGGTCGTACCGGCCGCTGCGCCACCCGCCGCCGCCGCCGTCGCCGCTGCTGCGCCGCCGCGCGCGGTCCCGCTGCCGGTCCAGCACCCTTTCGCGTTCCCTCAGGTAGAAGTTGTAGCTGCCCCGCTCCCCCCTCGGCCCCCCGTCCCACCTCGCCGCCGCCGCCATGTGCACCTGCGCGTGCGCATGCGCCGCCGCCATCGCCGCCGAATGCGCCGCCGCCGCCGCCTCCATCGCTGCCGCCGCCGCTGCCGCCGCCTCCTCCGCCTCCGGCCCTCCCGCCGCCGCATCCTCCCCCGCTGCTGCTCGCTTCTCCGCCGCCCGCGCCTCCGCGGCTGCTGCGGCGGCCGCCGCCGCTGCCGCCGCCTCCGCCGCCTGCTGCGCGGCCTGGGCGGCGTCCTCGGCCTGCCGTTGCCGCTGCTGCTGCTGCTGCCACTCGGCCTGCGCGACCATGTAACGCTTCATGGCGGCGCAGCGGGCGAGGTGCTCGGGGGGCGGCACGGAGGCGGGGTCCAGCGGGTGGTGGGGAGCGGCGGGGGAGGGCTCCACCCCGGGCGGAGGATCGTCGGTGAAGACGAAGGCGGGCACGTCTAAGAAGTTTTCCCGGCCTGAATAGGCATCGGGGGCATAGGGTCGAGATGGGACACGGTCACGTGGGGCACGAAACGGCGACGCTGGCCGTGGGGGTGGTGAACGGATGTGCTTTTGATGTGTTAACGTGTAAGCCCCCTCATTGTGCCGTGCTTTACGGCTTGCAAGACCTAATCCCTTCCGGACACAACGCTTCGCGGCGAGCAGCGGCTCCGTCGCGATACATGGCTTGCCCTTTCCAACCCTTGGACCCTCGCCCCGCTGCCCACGCCCCACTCACTAGGTCGCCCGGGGGGCGGCGGCGGCAGCGAGCCCGCCCCGCCCAGCGGCGGCGGCGGCGGGAGGCCTCCCCTGTCGCCCCGGTCCCGCGCCGCGCCCTTGGGCCGCACCAGCAGCCGCCGCCCCGCCAGCGTGTAGTTGTGCAGCCGCTCCACCGCCGCCGCCGCCGCCTCCTCGTGGAAGAACTTGACGAAGCCGAAGCCGCGGGGCTGGCCTGTGACGCGGTCGGCGATGATGTTGCAGTCCAACACCTGGCGGAGGGCGTTGGGCACGAGGCGCGCGGGGGCGTGGGGGCGTGCGGTTTGTCTGTCTAATGGGGCCAGGGTGCATCTTGCCAACGCTGCGGAAACACAGATGGTGCGGCTCAGCCTCCTTGACCGTCACGCCCCTGCCTCCGCCCCTGCGCCCCGCTCCTAGCCAACAGCACCGCTAGCCCGGACAAAGGCCTTCTACCCCTGCTCAGTTCCCAACCCCTCCCCGCCACGCCTCTGCCAGTGCCCGCGACCCTGCACTCGTACCACGCATGCCCGCAACAACCCGCAAGTCACCCACCCTCGCCCTTCGTCACCACTGCCTCGGCCGCTGGCACCCACCTCGCCCACGCTGCTGAACAGCTGGTGCAGCTCCGCCTCCGTGACGCTGTGCGAGATGTAGCCCACGTACACGGTGCGCGGGTCTGGCTCGTCGCTGCGCCCCCGGTCGCGCTCCCGCTCGTGCCCCAGGCCAGGCCGCCCCCGCCCCCCGCCCAGCAGCCCCTCCAGCTCCCTGCGCGTGCCACCGTCACCGTCATCGTCAACGATCCAGGCAACAAGCATACATGCCATAAATAGCGGTACAAGGCGAGTATATTCTCAGCATTCACCACATCGATGAGATGCGCTGTCAGCGGAAAACCGCATCACGTGCGTCATGCAGCTGACCCGTGTGGCTAACTCCCAGTGCTGCTCCAGCTTGGCGCCCCGCCAACAACAGCCTCAACCCGCCGCAGGGCCGTAACCCACTCTGACACCAGCCTCGACCCAATTTGGCACACGCCCTGTCACGACCGCCGCACCAGCCCTTAACCCACCTTGGCACCAGCGGCACGTCTCCCCCCAGGTCCCGCAGAAAGCTCTTGTACTCGTCCTCCATGGCGGCAGCGCCCTCGCCGTGCACCGCAATCATGTCGCGACGGTACTGCTCCTCCACCTGCAAATTCGTGGAACCGGGAAGTGAGGTACAAAGTACGGAGTGCATACCTCCGTCGGGATCGTGGCTTCGTAGGGGGCGGCGGCTAGGTCCTGATGCGCATGTGAAGCATACCAACGGCGTTGCTGTTGCATCAAATTTACAAGCAAAACGTGTCCGTCATGCGCCCACCTTCTCCTTGACGTGGTCGGGCAGCGTGAAGATCTCCCCGCCCTCCTCCGCCTGCCGCTGCAGCTCCATCAGCTCAGAGTCGCGCAGGGTGCCTGGTGTAGGGAGGCAGGTATCGGGCAACGCGGGTGGGTTGGTGCATGGTGGCTTCGGCAGGCGCGGCCGGGTGCTGGTGTAGCGGTCCAAGAACGGCGCCCCCCCTGCGCCAGTGGCAGCCATATCGCAACGCCCTACGTCCCTGGACATTGCAAGGTACGACCAGCGTCCTCAACAACGGATCCACGCTCGACCTCTCACACCTCCTCGCTCTCCGCAAACTGACCGTTTCCGGATCAGCTACTTTGCCGTTCTGTGGCAACCCCGTGCCCACCGTTCAGGGCCGCCAGCTCTCTCAGCTGCAGGCGCTTGTGCTCGTTGAGCGTGTCGTCCTGCGGCTGGAGCAGCTTCTCGATGAGGGCGGCGGCCTGTGGTAGGGCGGGTGAGTTGTGTGTTAGGGTTTGAGCGGCTGGGGGCCAGGCGCCGTGACGTGGCGCTATATCCGGGGGCTGTGGACGCAAATAGGGCTAGCGGCGCGTTGATCAGGAGAGACTTGGCGGGCCGTCTCACAGCGCGCCTTTGCGCCGTGCATACCCCCGCACGCATCCGTCCTGCCGTGCCGTACAGTACGGACATGCCTTGCCATACGTCGTACCTTGTCCACGTCCTCGTCCGTCTCTCCTGTGATGAGCACGTGCAGCTCGTCGTCCTCGCCCGGCTCGGGCCGGCCCGAGGGGTCGCGCCGCGAGCGGCCCTCCTTGACGCTGCCCTTGCCCCGGATGGCGATCTTGGTGTTGGTCTCGCGCTCCATGCGCTTCTGCGTGTTGCCACGAGGCCCAATGATGAGCCCGATGAAGTTGAAGGTGGGGTACTCCTTCTGCGGGGCGGCAGGTAAGGGACGAGCGAGAGGGCGGTATGGGACGCGTCGATGCTGTATGTGAGAGTGGCGTTTTGGGGGCAATGGCATACGGAGGCGCGACGCAGGTAACGTGCAGACGTGGGAGCCGTGCGGGTGTGGTATCAAAGGGTTGCATGCGGGGAGCCGGGGCCAAGCGCGGGAGGCTGAGCTGCACGAGTGGACGCTTTCGTCACACCCACAAAGGCCCTCTGTCGCACCGGCCGCACCTGCGGGATGTAGATCTTGCGTGTCTTGCGCGGGGGGCGCCAGTCTGCTGGGGGCTTGTAGTTGGGGTTCTTCTTGATCAGCTCCAGGATGAGGTCCTGAGTGTTGGGCGCGGGGCGGCGCGGGTTTCGCACAGCAGGTTGTATTAGGCATGGGTAATTGTGGACAAGTGCAGGGTGGCAAACAGACCCCCGCTCACGCCGTGCTACGGGCTCGGGTGTACTGCGTTCGCCGTTGCGCAGTTTCCTGGCCCTCCAGCGCTTCACGGTGACGGCTGCCGCATAGGGGCACCCACCCTCCCGGCAGTCCTCTGCCGCCCCGGCCCAAGCCTCCAGCAACAGACGCTGCTGCTGCCGCTGCTGCACAGTGCCCCCGACGCTGCTGCTTCTGTAGCTTAGTAGGATACCAGACCGAACGCACGTGACGCTGGCTGGCAGCAGAGTGCCGGCGGTGTGCCACTGCTGCTGTCGCTGTGGCGGCAGCACGCATGGTCATGCCGACGGCACTGCGACAGCCACCACCTGCCCCAGGCCAGCTGTCGCCGCTACTGCTGCTGACACTCATCACCACCGCCGCACAGCTGCACCCCAGCGGGACCACCCTCCGTGCGGGTATACGATTTGCCACCGCCCCGGCCACCACCGCACGCTGGGTGCCACGTGACACCTGGCCACCTCCCTGCGCCGCCCTGTCCTTCCTACGGCAGAGCTGCAGAGGCCCTGCGCGCGGTCTGCAGGCCGGTGGCGACCTTTGCCGGCAAGACGGAACCAGCACCCGCTGGCGCCCCAACAGGGCGTGACTGCGGCAGTTGCCGAGTACCCCAGAGCAGCTGCCGCGCCTGCCGGGAGCTGCTTGCCCCAGAGCCGGCCCTAGGGTCACCAGCACGGCGCGACACGCTGGTGTCCTTTCTTCTGATGGTCCACGGTGCTGTGGTGCTGCCCCGCTGTGGTGAGACCATGGCCACGGCACGATGGCAACTGCAGGAGGGCACTGCCGCCGCACCCGCGGCAGCCACTCCCCCGGTGCTGACCACCCCGCTACTGCGAACCTCGGCCAGCACCAGGACCGCGGCAGGAGTGGGAGGCCGCAATTGCAGCTGCAGACGCCATGCAGCCGCCCAAGGTGCTCCGCCGTACCCCCGCCGGCAGGCGTCGCCACCCGGTTGCACCGCAGCTCGTCAGCGGCAGGCAGAGCTCGGGACAAGCTGTGCTTCCAGCGCGTCGCAACGTCCTCCTCGGCACCGCTGGTGCTGCCCGTATCGCCGCCAGAACTACCAACGCTGCTGCTGCTGCGTCGGCTCCCATGGCTGCCACCGCCGCCGCTGCCCTGCCGGCACTGCCACCGCCGCCAAGGGCTACACATTCCGAACGCAGCCAGGGCCAGCTGTCCGCTGCTCCGTGCTCGGTCGCCTCGGCCCCAACCCTGCCCTCCCCTCCCGGCCGCTGCGCATGTTCCTCCAAGGCAAGGGCAGCGCCATAGAACCGCCTGCTGCAGGCTGCGCCTGTGTCACAGATGCTGCAACAGCCCAGCCCGGCTCGTTCGTCGCCCTTAACCAAGAGCAACCCCGGGTCCACGTGAGACTTCCCCCGCCTCCACCCGACAGAGCTTCCCCAGAAACGCGACACCAGCCCGATCCCATCCCCACCCTCGCAGCCCCGGCCCCCCATAGCCAACTCACATTCCTCCTGTCCTGTAGCTTCTCCCTCAGCCGCTGCTCCCGCGTGTTGATACGGGTGCCGTACTCGTTGTAGATGGGCTCCGGCGAGGGGGAGCGCTGCTCGGGCGGCGTGTCGTCCACCAGCTTGCCGTTCGCCAACAGCGCAATCTTCTGGTTGATCTGTTGTGGCACGTGGGGAACGGTGAAAAGGCGCGAGGACGGGTGCACGGGCGGTGTTGAGGGAGGAGGCTGGTGTTTTAAGGATGCATGTTCATGGTGGGGGTGCGCGGTGCAGTGCCGGCGCTGTGCCTGCTTACGGCGCATGATAGGGCAGGTGCAGGTAGGCAAGGTAAGACATGCGGGCATCCTGGGCAGCAGCTTGCTTGAGCCCTGGAAAGAATGATCAGCGCAGGAGCGCAATGGGCGTGGGATACGCGGGCTGCAGCCCCCAACCATAAATTGCACCCCACGGTGTGTTAGCAACTGCTGCCCGCTTCTACCACATGGGACAGCAGCACTGAAGCATTATGCAACCATTCCGCTTTCAATCAGGGCGCTGTTTGGGCTTTGTGAAGGGGGCGCAATGGCAAGCGCATGCAGTGCAGCAGTACAGCTGCGGTCGTGGTGGTGTTGGAGCCGCGGCTGCGACGGCAAACCCGGTGCGAGACTGGACAAAACAACCACTGCCCACACACCCTTTCCTGCAACAGTCGGATGCACTGAGGTGCACGCTAATCTCGACCGCAGTCGCGCCCGCTGTCACACGTTGGGGCTACATCGCACCTGGTTGAGCTCGACTTGCAAGCCCAACGTTTCCGGGTTGATGTCGACGAGATGCGCTAGCGATGCTGGAAGTGTGATAGCTGTTGGGAGGCCCGGGATGACCTTGGCCTGTTCTTCGGGCTCCCACCGAGTGCGCCGCTTACGGGGCGCGGCATCACTTGGTGGGCCAGCGGATCCCTCACGCTCGCCTGCAATCTCATGCTGCTGCTGTTCCTGAGGTGCTGGGCCAGGCGTGGACTCTTTCGCCGATACGGTTTCCTCCAAAACCTTTTTGCCTGCCTCCGTTTCCTCGCCCCAACGGGAGCGCTTCCGCCGCTCCCGCCGAGCCTCTGCCGACTCCTCGGCACGAGGCTTGGCCACAGCGGTAGCTCCCGTCATATTGGGTAGCTGTTGGGCTTACTACACTGCCATGCTCTGCTCTGCGGCCGGAGATCGGCCTTCACTTGTAGGTGCAGGGACGGCTCAAAGGCTTTATGTATCGTAAACAAACACGATAACCTGATAGCAAAGATTTCAAGTAGGAGTACCAAAGCGGGCCGCCCCAAACCAAGCCCTGCCGAAAAGGATATACAGACAACCGGGGTTTCTGGAAGGAGTGATTAAAGTATATCCTACATCAACGCCTGATGCGCATGATAGGGGAACGCACCCGAAAGGTGCACCAGTCAGCATCGGTGCATTGCAGTTCATGCCGTGCTGCCCTTCTGTGCATCGCCACTTGGCGGGCCTTCTTTACCCCTTTTATGCTATACTCATTATAATACCTTCAAGTAGAGAATAAGCATATCTCAGTCTCATCGTGGTGCTTTGGACTCCGCTGCGACCTCAGTGTACCAACGTTGTCCCGTCGGCAATCGTTCCCCCGGTGGCCAGCGCGGCAATGGCGTCTTCAAGCAAGAAAGTGGCTATCGTCGTGGAGGTCATCTCTGACACTGTGTGGTGCGTCTCCCGTTGTTCGAGCGCCTCTGAACGCCCCAGGCCTTGCGGGCCCGTAACCCCAGCGACGGACTGCGTAAAGCTCACACCTGATCAAGTCATCGCCGACCCGAACAAGGGCACCTCATATGACAGTGTGCTCACACGATGATGCGAATACCTCTAACCTGTAAGGCGCGCGACATGTCTCAACAATTTATATCCAAAGCAACCAACCGCCAACCACTCTAACGCCCACCCAGCACCGCCCTAGCACTGAACGCACCTCATATCCTTCGTCCTCCTCACCCCTCCGCTTAACCCCACCCCTCCCCTCTCATGCCTCCCATTCACTGTACGGCATCATTTGCGGCGAAGCCCGTGGTGCTTCATAGGCAAGCGGCGGCTAGAGAAGGCCATGGCCCGCTTTGCGGACCGTGCCGACTTTACGGTGCGCTGGCTGCCATTCCAGCTGGTGCCGGACCTGGCCAAAGAGGGAGTAAACAAGCTGGAGTACTACAACAAGAGGTTCGGACCACAGCGAGTGGCCCAGATGGTGCCAGCCATGGCCAGGTGGGCCCATGTGGGGGCATGGTGGCGGGGGTGTCCAGCGGTTTCATGGAAGGTGCTTTACAGCCTAGCACTTGTGCACGTGATGCAATTGCGTCCAACAGTGGTTTGCATGCGAAATGGCATTCGCACAGGCTCACCTTTCATCGCTATTATGCGCCGCTCCGTGCCCTCGTGTCCGTACGGGTGCGCGCCGGCCGCCGCGCGCGCCAGCCACACGTGTCGCCACCATCTGCCACCTTGATACGTGGTGGTATGCTTGAATATCTTACGTGAGACCGTCAAGAATTGTACATGCTCCATGCAGGACGTTCCAGGAGGAGGGTCTGGAGTACAAGATCGGCGGCCTCACAGGCAACACCTTCGACAGCCACCGGTGAGGGCGGGGAGGAGGGCCAGGGGCAGGGTGAGGCTATGGTGTGATGCAGGTGTTCATGAGATTGTACGACGATCAGGGACGAGGGTGCGGCCAGCGCTAGGATGCACAGGTTTGCAAACGGGGCACATGGCTTCCGTTGGTGCACCAGTTCATGATGGTAAGGAGTGAGCGGACTTGTACTTGGATGTACGAAGGCAAGTAGCTGCACGGATGTCGTCATCGGAAAGCGGCTCGAAAGTATGGAAACCAACATGGGCATGCGGGCATGAGGCAGGATCTCATGGAACCCACAGAGGCATGCAGGGCTGGGGCAGGAACGTGTGAGAACCCACAGGGGTATGCGGGGCTGGGGCGGGAACGTGTGAGAACCCACTGGGGTGTGCGGGGCTGGGGCGGGAACGTGTGAGAACCCACAAGGGCATGCGGGGCTGGCGC
>VFQN01001687.1_pt1 | contig 36038 bp, 31 predicted proteins | sample 3512371 | NCBI WGS metagenome assembly VFQN01 (sample SAMN10412370, study PRJNA504923) | tailings metagenome | isolation source: Replicate 2 from Balatoc abandoned mine | place: Philippines: Itogon, Benguet | collected 2017-08-28
TACATGTGAAACAATGCATATACACAAAAACATTAATACACAAATACATAAATACTCATATTTGATTACAAATATGTGTTTCTATGTATCTGTGTATCTGTGTATTTATGTATATTGTATGAATTTCAGACATGTGAATATGACTTCACACTTATATAACGTATTCATTCCTTTTCATGTATTTTGACCACTTGAATGTGAATTGACTTATAGAGTAATTGAATCAATGAGGGAATCAACCTTCATCAGATTTAATTACAAACTCAATTTCATTAGTACTCATCAACTAATTGAATAATAGCTTGTGATTAATCATTACTTGTCTTTGCTTTTGTTCTTAACTTAACTTTCTTCTTTCTCTTTCCAACCTATTTCCGTTAATTTGCCAACAAAAGATAAGCATTCTACCTTGGCATTGAATGAGGCAACAGTAGCACTCTTTTAATTTATCTTCGTTTGGTGATCAATGTTTGGACAGAACTCTACATGACTTTGAAGATTCTCCTTTCTTCCCATGAAAGTCTCATTGCAGTGTTTGCAAGCAGCAGCGTAAGTTCCATCGAATCCTTCCCCTTTTGATTTTGGTCTGTTTCTGGCTGGTTCTGTCGATCGAAGAAAGATCCCTTCATCCCATTCAGCAAGTCTCACAGTCTTTGGAATAGGTTCAAAGTTAAACTCTTTTTTTTCAAATATGAACTTGAGAGGTTGTGACGAGTCGGTCATTCTCTTTCAATAAGATGTTCCTGTTTTTCTATCAAATGAATTCGTATCTTTTGTTATTGAATAGTGATTTCCTCTCATTTTACATCTTAATCCTCGAAATGAGTCAAAAAGATTCATTGAAATTTGATTAAAGGTGTTAATCATGCAGTCTAATCTTGACAAGATCAATCTGAAGATATTTTTCAAAAGGAAAGCACTGTTGACAGTCGAATTACAGCAATTCAATTTGGAATCCGGATTACGCTCTTTTTCAGTTCGGATTACCATGTAATCCGCGTAATCCCGCCGTAATCCGTTGGATTACATGAGTGATTGTAATCCGCGATTTTTAGAACGCTAATTGAGACGACAAAGTCATTTTTCTTCTTTACGCCATACTTCATACAATGAAAATCCTTTTGCTCGTTTTTCTCTCAACTTTGCTGAGTTTGAGCAAATGTTGGTTCCAACAACCACGTATCAGGACTCCCCCACTATTTACAAAAGAATTTCATGGAGTTAACCTTTTAAGAAAGGGTTCTCCTCGCAGCTTCGAGTGTCACAATACGCGAGGCGATTCTTTGATTGAACCTGAAGTCTTTTTGTGTGGAGAACCTAGACTTCCTCCATCGCCTTATTTCTTTTCTGTGGAAGAGTCGCATGTTTGGCTTCTTCGATGGGCGCGCAATGATTTGCTTCTACCACGAAATTCCAAGGAGCGTGAAGAAAGAGTTTTCCCTTATCATAATCTACGAAAGTTTTCCGAATATCGTCTTTCTCCAGAAAGTTTGAGGTTTGATCTAATTACGAATATCTTTTCAACTTATATGGAAGATCTTAAGCAGGCGAAAGCGTTTGTTCTTGCCAATTTAGACCAAATTTCTCCTGCATTCTTTTCACAGGCATTGGTTATGGCAAAATTTGCCGCCCGTTACAAAAATAACACTGAAGAAATCACAAGATTGAACAAAATCTTCGATCGATATCGCCTTACAGTTGATTCGTTGACGTTTCCTCTCCATATAGAAGTATTGAAAGCAGAGACAAGGGTCGCAACTTATGTTGTGAGAAATGAGATCAACCGATCGATCAAACTCTGGGATAGGACGGAGGTCGATTGTTATTTTTTAACCTTACTTGCTTCCAGAATGAAATGGGCTGCAACTGTGCAAGAAATGGATGATTACATCGAAGAAAAAGCAGCAAATATTCCTTCTTTGTTTCGATACGAAGAGAAGGTCAGATTGCGGAAGAGCTCTTTACGCAACCGATTGACTGCGACTGTTTATCAACAAGCAACTGATAGGTTCCATGAGGAGTTTCCCTTCTCCTACGAAACATTAAGTCCCGAGCTGAAATTCGTTGCTGAATCCTTTGCAGTTCCTGCAGAGGAACTACAGAGGTACGCTACTGACATCTGTTCGAAATTGCCTGACAATTACTTCTTCAGATTTGCTTCTGAACGTTTTTGTTCCAAGTTTGGCGTGAATCTAGTCGAATTGAAGCAGCGTCTTCTCGTGCTTTCTAATTTTCTCGACTCTTTCCTGGTTAGTTATCTTGATTCTGACAGTTTTTCAATAATCTGAGCGTTTAGATAAATGCTGAGTTTCGAGCGCTCCCACAGTATCTAATTGATCTATATATGGCTTTGGCCACTGATGAAGAAGCCTCTCAGTTTCAGAACTGGTACAATCCGGACGAATTCGAGTATACCCCCTATTTCGTCGATGATGATGAAGGCCTAAACACTTTCAACACCCTTGAACAACTTTTCTCGGAGAATCTAGCGGATTTACCGCAAGATGTTGCTTTCTTCCGAGGAACTGCTAGTATTAAGACCTTCCTCGACACAGGCAGCACTTCCTCCCAGACAGAGGAGTGGGTTGCTCGGGACCCATCAAGTGGCTATGATTTTCGTGAAGAGGAGAGTAGAGAGGACGAAAGTATTACAACTCTTTTTCTGAAGGAACTAGAAAAAGGGCGTCAAGAGAATCCTTCTATTCCAATCGAGCGAAGTTTACTCAGAGACCATGAGTCTTTCCTCAAGGGTCTGTCGACCACTTCTATTCGTGATAAGCTGTAGTACTCTGATTAATTAAAACTTATTTAGTTGAAGTTATAGTGATATCCGAGTAAATCATTAATAATGTAAGGTTGGTTACTCAATTTCTCGTGGATCATAATCGCAAGAATACCCATCTGGGCTGCACGACCGTTATTTAGTTCGATTGCGCGCTTCTGTGCTTTCTGCTCCTCGGTTTTAATGCCTGGCAGGTAGGGAATACCGAAATCTCCAGGTGTTGATCCTTCAATTTGCTTCCAACCTTTCACCTCCCACCAACCGATTGAGAGGAAAATCTGAACTAAACCAAAAGCTGGGACAGCAGCCAAACCAGCGAATCCATTTGGTAAATCAGCGAACTTATGTCCTTCTAAATCTATGTAACCTGGAAATCTCCAGTTCTGCTGAACCAAATGTCCAAGAACAGCTAGCATGGCAATTCGACCATGTTTAACTTCAACGTATCTGAGTCTCTCAAATCTATCTTGATCTGCATCCTTTAACAAACCGAGAGGGTCAAAGAACCCCAAAGGAGGTTGAGCACCAATTTCGCTCTCAAATCCCATGCGCAACGCGAAGTTACGCTTTAAACCGATTGGAGATGGTGAGAAGGCATGAACTGAGGTCAAAATCATGAGAGTAAACTCAATACATAAGGGCCTTACAAACCTGTAATGAAGCAAGCCAGTAGAACGATGAACAACATGTTGAATGTCTTTGATTTGTGTTGTTGTTTGTTTATTGTTTGTTGAACTGAAAGATTTAGGAGAACAAATTTGGGAATTTAGAAACTTGAGTAAAGACAATTTCTCAATATTTTACATGGTATATCCTCTCTCTTCTCTCGTATTTTACGAGATAAAGATAAATGATAAATAAAGATTAGAACTGTTCAGCCTCTTTAGCTTTGTGTCGGATTAAGCTTTTGAATAGTGGAGGATTGGTCGTAACCCATGTGCTGACGATACTGTCTCTTTTCAACGGGAGTTAATTGATCTGCATCCCAATGCGCAGAACTTGTTCGACTCGCGTATCTAAAAAGAATTGAGAAGTGGAAATGCAAGGAAGAGTTTCTACTTACTTTCTGGTTAAACCTTCTCTTTTGCCAAATATCTCCTCCAAGCTGCATGTCTGTACTTCTGGGAAAATAGCATCGGGATCCATAGGGACACCGCCGCCTAAACCGTACTGTCGTTCGAGTGCTTGGCGGAGAGAATCACCGCGTGCCCAATCTGGAATATTTTGTTGTTTTTTCTCGCTGGTTTCATCATCTGTGTCACTGTTACCCTCCTCTGACGAATCGTCACTAAAGAAGAAATGGTAAAAAGCGATAGAAAGTCTCTGGGATGGACATACCGTGCTTCAATGACATATTCCTCTGATCTTTCGGGCTCTTCTATGGTGTGAGTAGGTTGACTAGCTTTAGCTGGAGTGATTGATATCTCCTTCAATGGAGCGGAAGGCTGTGTCAGTGGTTGAGAGACTTTTTCAATCACTGGCTGAGAGACAGCATTGCTTTGGACAGGCATATCCTTGGAACCACTACTGGAGCTGAGTTGTATAGGAGTTGGCTTAGTACTAGGATTTATGGGTGCAACTGGGTTCTTCGCCGAAAACATGTTGAAGATACCGCCTTTCTTAGCTGGTGGTTGGAGTGGTTTGATAGACTTTTCTGCGACTTTGGTGGCCATCTGATGAATCAAAATTTAGATTCGGAAACTCAAAGGACTCAGAGAGTACGATACCTTCAACTCTTGTTCTTTCTTTTTCGCCAATAACTTTTGTTCCTCTGCAGCTTTCGCTAACTTCGCTTTCTCGAGAGATGGCTAGAAAAGAGTTCATTCCGTCAGAAAAGAATCATCGAATCAAAATTACATACAATAATAGGTTTCATGGTTGTTGGAGCAGCAGGATTGGGCAACTTCTTATCCGTCTTCGATGAATCAATGGAAACGGAGTCGATCGCCGCTGTGACGCTTTGAACCTGAACTTCAATTTCATTTTCGCTTATCTTTTGGCAACCATTCGCGATTTCAAATTTTGGACTTGCCACCTCAGTCCAAGTCGAGGTATTGTGAGTCGTCTGACTAGTTGTGTTGGAATCACCCACAGAGGAATCTGGTGTGCTAACATGCTCGCATTCTTTCTCGACCTTCACCTCCACAATAGATCGACGAATTTGAGAATCTCTGTGTCGACTCTGTCGACTCTCAAACTCTTTACGAACCCATTCATCGTTGCTCTGGTTCTGACTGCCATTGCCATTCACCAAGCTTCTAAACTCTGACATCAGTGACCCCTTCCTTCCAGGAGTTTTGGAGATAGTAGAACCAGCAGTTACTGACTGCATGTCAGTCTCAGGCTCTCCTTTGGCTGGTGATTCACTGGTGGAGCAAAGACTCTTCAGTGATGCGCTTTGATCGTCATTCACTGACTTGAAAGAAGATTTTAACGCATCGATCATTTGACCTTTCAGGTTTTTCATGCTATAGCCTGAAACACTTCTTTTCGCCAGCAAGTCAAGAAGTTGCTCCTTCTTCAATCTTGTCGCATCCCAGTGCAATCCTTCTTGAGCTAAGAATTGCTCGAATTCTGTCGAAAACCGCTTTTGTTCCGGAGACAGCTTCTCTATGAGCAATGCTGTTTCTGGAGACTTTCTTTTCTTTGAGTTTGCCACTTCAACGCCATTCGACGTAGAGCACAGCAGCTTCAGAATCATCTCTCGTTCTGCTTGAATATCATGGCAATGCTTCGTGAAGGTTTTGTAGAGTTCAACCTTCTTTTCATCTTTAACTTTTCGGAGACGAGTGATAATATCCTCCATTTTGAAGCTTATTGTGTTCTAAACTTTGTTCAGATCGTTACTTTTTATTGCTTTTGTGAGTTATTTCAAGTAGCCGTTATAAACGACAAATTAAGTCATTTTCACTATTTTACGTCGTATGTAGGGTTGGTGGGTAGGAGAGAGACAGGGACACAGTCCAATCATATCATATAATATCATAGTGTCATAGTAGTGTTAGGAACAAGTCACGATGATGGCTCTCTAATTCGAAAGAAATTATGTCTGATACTACAGTTGATATCCTTGATACTGTTGCCGCAGTGCAGGAGGGTGACTATGAAACGCTGAAAACTGTTCTTTCCAATAGAATAGTCTCGGCCAATTCCAAGGATGAATCTGGATGTACTTTACTTCATTGGGCTGCTATCAACAATAGAATTACTATTGCGAAGCTACTAATTGAGTACGGTGCTAATTCAATGGGTGGCGGTCTCTTAAATGAGTCGCCGCTGCAATGGGCATTGAGAAAGCGTTTTTATGCGATGGCAGAACTACTTGTCGAGAAGCTGCACGTTGATTTAAGGCACAAATCTGCTCAAGGACTAGATGCTTTACACCTGTGTTGTAGATTAGGTAAGATAAGTGATTCATTGTCTGATGCTTCTGACGAACTTGCGACAGAGGATCTACAAGGGATTTACCTTTTACTCTATTGGGGTGCAAATCCTGATACTCTGGACAACGATGGCAACACTCCTCTATTGTGGCTTGTTAAAGGCGAATACACAGCGGAGAAAGCGGCGATGATGTGTTTATTGGTTAAATTCGGTGCGAGTGTTCTTGCTCAAGACAACGGTTCTCTCGAAGGAATTTTTCACGTTTTCGCTAAGAAAAAGTCTGTCAATCTCTCAATAGCCTTCTTTCTCTTCCAACAAGGCGCGTCAAACATTCCTATTCTCAGTAACTCGTCAGGACGAACGCCGCTTGCAGTAAGTGTCTTCCTAACCGACCTAAGTAAATTTTAGAAGTCTTCTAGGAATCAATCCGTGCTGAAAATCGTGATATCGCCGGTCTGCTGTTCGATGCGCCTCTCTTCAATTATTTCTCCTTTTGGTTTCCCTCTGCAGTTGTTGCTGTCCAGATCTTACTGACCTTTCTATTCTTCCAACTCTTTGGACTTGTAATTACATTTATTTTCGCTGGCCTAGCTTCTGTTGCAATATACTTCTTCCTCCTCCAACCTCGCGTCATCGATTATTACAGCAGAATTCATGTTGGTGTCTACCATGGCCTGTTAGCTGCACTATTTTTTCACTTTTACCAAGTTTTGATGCCCTTGACCTCTGTACTGACTTCTGGCATTCTATTGACTCTTTTCCTCGCAACCATCTCCCTTGGCTCTCTATTTTCAACCACAAAACCTTTGACCTTGAGAAAAGAGAGTAAAAGCACCTTGGCGAAGGAAATCATACAATCCTCTCCTTCCGAAGGGACTGATGAAGAAAACACCTCCTTGTCACAATGCGATAATAGAAGAGTTCGTATTATGAAAGACATTTTTACCGGGGCAGTAAAGATTCTTCGTGACGAAAGACATCGCAGTGATGTTGGAGATGTTCGCTTGAGAACACCAGGTCCCGAGTTATGTTGCATCTGTCTGTGTGATAAGCGTGTTTGTATTTTGGGCGAGAGAAGAACTCGGCCTCGAAACGATGTCGAGTCGGGAAATTCTGGTTGCGGTGTTTCGACAGATGTTGTGTCCTCGTCTGCAACACATTGTAATTTCTGCCAAAGTTGCGTTGTTGAGTCAGGCCATCATGTAAAATTCTTAGGGTGAGTTGTTTGACTTTCTTTCTTCCTTCTTTCCTTCCTTATTATCCTTCTACCTCATCAGAAACTGCACTGGAATCGGAAATCGTCGAATCTTTTTCTTTTATTTGGTTGTCAGCTTCTTCACTTCTCTTCTTTACTTTACCTGTAGTAAATGGGTCCAGTATAACGTGTATTGCTCTTTCAATAAATCGACGGTAAGTAAGTTCGATCCGAGATATTAGAAGGCGTGGTTATATGAATGGTATAGATAATTGAGAGAGTCTATTTGAGTGAATCATGCGCACTTGCAAACTTGACCACCTTCCTCTTCCTTCAAATACTTGCAGTAACTGCGGCAGTCTGGTTTAGTGTGCAAACTATTAATGAGATCGATGCAATCGGAAATCACATGTTGAAGGTTAGTTACATAAACATGATCAATGAATTCATTCGCAGTTACTTCCTTCTAGCTGGCGAGCTCTTCTTCTAACCGATCAAATTCATCGACGAACATTCACTGGAAAAAGTTGAGATATTTCGTGAGGTTTCTGAAGTCTGGACAGTATACTCACGTTGTGCAGTTGGAAGACAGGGAGGACACTGTGTCTCAGTCGGAAGATTATCGTTCCAATTCCTTTCAAATGGGGGAAAAAGATGACTTCAACTACGATCCCGACATGTATTCATCTGATGAAGCAGCGAGTGATGATGGCCTGATGCGCGAGCGAAGATAAGATTATAATCTCGAGAGTCTCAGCCAGATAGACCCAAGACTTTCCAGCAGTAGTATTTCATTTGAGATATCTCCTTGACGTCATAATCGTCTTTACAAAGATATTTCACCAGAGTTTTCTCTGCTGTTAATGTATGGTAGAGACAGGCAGGAAAGTCACCTTGATGAAAGTACAATGTGGCCAACTTAAAGATCTCACGGTTCAGTTCGATACTGTCTGGGCCGAAAGACCCTGTGAAAATCATCAAATTCAAAGATTTCAACAGGTGGTCGATCGCCTCTGCTGTTAAGTGCTGCTCAGCTTTGAGATGAGATAGAATATCGAACTTCAGACAGGATACTCCGCCAAACTCTTGTGACAGTGCATCAATTGTTTGTTTTGGAATTGCCTCAGACGAAGAGAAGATAAAGGATTTGTGCGAAGGTTTTTTCGTTCGAGAGAACACTCCCACTCTCTGTTGCAGATCTTCTCTCGACTGATGTTCGAATGCTGTAAACTGTAACCAAAATTCCTCGAAATATGTTCTCTGAAGAGAATGCCATGTTTCTTGGATTGGGCGCAAAAGACTTTTCTCAAAGCGTGAGAGGGAGATCAGAAGGTGTGCGTCACTCTTCACTGACATGATTTCAGTGAGAACAATGTTCGCCTCAACCAACTGTTGCTGCAGCAGAATCAATCCGTGACAGATTTCCTTCTGCTTTTCCACAACGCTTGTCGCGCGAGATTGTGATCTCTGCGACTCTCTTTCTCTTGAGATCGCTGACGTTTCTCGAGCACAAGCGCCACAATTACAATCGAATAAATATTGTTCACGTAAAAGCTGACGTCGAAGGTGAAGTGAGTGACGCGCAGCAACGGGTCCATACGAAATCGAAATTTCGTCGCCTCGTGAGACAGAAGAAGTCGTGATGATCTCAATCACTACATCATCCAAAGAATCGCCAGTTTTCAACTCGGACTTTGATTGATATCTCACTATCGCGTTAGGTTCGCAAGAATGGTTGATGCACGATGCATGCAGGAACAATGCATAGCCGACACGTACAGGAACCACTGTCCTCGAGACGTTTCTGGTGATTTCTTCTCTTTCAGAAGAGATCACTCTCGTAATCGCGTGAGTGTTGAATGGAATACGAGAAACAATAGAGAAAAGAGTAAAAGACTTCTCATGTATTCCAGAAATCCACTCTTTATTCCTTAAAAGCTCTGCTGATATATCATCTCCGGAAGTCTCGAGACAATACAACGTGGCAATCATTCCCAGCAGACAAACCTTCCCGAAGGACCAGACGAGACTGTCGTCATCTTCTGTGGTAAAGATACTCGCACTGTCCAATGAATCATGTTCGATATCATGCAGACCTGGTGGGGAACTCCCACTATAAAAATGGCTCATAAAGTAGTTGAATTTGATGCGATTGACATCGCGGTGCTCGAAGACTTTCATCGCCATGTCAATGTGTTCTGCCAGTAAATTGTCCTGTCGACAGCCACATGTAAAAGAATGTGTCGTAATATAAGGTTTTTCGCGCAAGAGAACTACACCTTCGCTTAAACCATGAAGGCAGAGGAGTTTTCGTCCAATCACAGCATCTCTCTCAATATGAACATAATCCTTATCGGTGCCGGTACAAGGAGAATCAAAATTGTCATTCACTTTCGACAAATTTGGAGATCGAGATTCTATGGACCAGTCAGAGAATCGCTTCTGGATGCTTGAGATGATTTCATACTGTGAAACAACTGCGATGATGATAAACTTGATGAAAGAGAAATAAGTGACTTTTGAGGAACATCCATCCACGGCATCTTTGAGGAGAGATTGCAAACCATGTGAGAGACTTTCCCTCGCAAGAGCGAGATAGATGCAAGAATCGAGGTGAAAGACTCTCTTCCCCTCGCTCATCTTCTGGGGCTTGTATTTTCCCCATTTTCTCATTTTGGGGTTCCCCAGAGCAGTTGCTCAATTGTCTAATTCGTAGGAGAGTGTTGCTAATAGGATTATTAGTGGGTGAGATGAGTTACTTCCGAGACACGAAGATTGAAGTCCTCGTAGCAGTTGGTGTCGGAGCTGCGGTATCTTCATGGCTTTTTTGGAATATTTACAGGCGGAAATGGCAAAACCAGAGAGAAGAGTTAGAAGAACAACTCGATCAGGTATTTTATCACTTATCAACAACCCTGAACTCACATCGACATCTAGATGGAAAGGAAAGTGTATGATTTACGACAAAAGCTTATATCCTTGGAGACCACTGACTTATTACAAGACTCGTCGGAGGAGAAGAAGGAGATTCGTGTTTGGATGGACGGCGCTTTCGATATGATGCATTTTGGTCATATGAATGCTTTCCGTCAAGGGCGATCATTAGGAACTTATCTAATCGCTGGTGTCAATAGTGATGAGACGATCACAGCGTGTAAGGGTCCTCCTGTCTGCAATGAGGCGGAGCGTGTCGACACTGTGCGAGGGTGTAAATGGGTCGACGAGGTGGTTGAGGGTGTTCCTTACGTCATGAATGATGAATACCTGACTTACATAATCGATAAGTACAAGATTGACTATATCGTACACGGCGATGACCCTTGTATCGTGGATGGGAAGAATGTCTATGAGTCAGCGATTCGCCTGGGTAATCGATTCCCCTCTTAGTCACCTTCCTTATGATTGCCTTGTCTCTAGGAAAATACCTTACAATTCCTCGTACAGAAGGCGTCTCAACAACGGACATCGTGGGGAGAATGTTGCTCATGAGTCAGGCGCATCACCAATCCTCCAACGACAACAGCAACGCTGGCAACCTGCTCGTCAGAAACATTCAAGAACCTCCAACACAACCCAATTCATTCGATCGCAAATCTAATTTCCTCACTACATCGCGCATCATTCGCTTGTTTGGAGCTGGTGTCAAGGTCCTTTGATTCTCTTGTCCTGATATGTCATGTGACGATCCTTTTTTATAGGCACCCAAGCCCAACGATCGAGTGGTCTACATCGCAGGGGGATTTGACATGTTTCACGCTGGTCACATTGAGACATTAGAGCGTGCAAGGGCGTAAGTTATTGTCGCCTCCTTCATTGTCTTCTTAGCTTATTGCATTGAAGGCTGGGAGACTATGTCATCGTAGGAGTTTATAATGACCAAGTCGTGAACCAGAAGAAAGGTTTGAATTTACCAATCATGAATTTACATGAACGAGTTCTCAGTGTGTTGGGTTGTAAGGTGATCTCTCTGTCTCTCGTTTTATTTGAAGTTTGCTTATCTTTCCTCGCAGCATGTTGATGATGTCTTGATCGATGCTCCATACGTCATTACACAAGAAATGATCTCTTCCCTTCGTGTTCATCTTGTGGTTCGAAGCTGTTTGGCGGGTCAGCAGCCGGAGGAGAGTGACGTGGGCGAAGAAGATCCTTTCGCGGTTCCGAAATCTCTCGGCATCTTGCAAACAGTCTTCATCAACCATACCGTGACTGCCCTGGACTTTGTGGATCGCATTCAAAAGCAGCAAGATCGCTATGCTCAAAGATATGCGAAGAAGATGCAGGCAGAGAAAGATTTCTACAAGACTAAATACAGTCTGTAATGATTTCGCTAAAGCATCTAATCTCTTACAATTTAATGCAGGAATGAACAAAACGGAGTTTTGAGATATCCCTGCCACTCCCTACTATCTACTATTCTACTAGTTTCTATGAGGTTTCTTACGCCTTGCGAGTTTTGAACTTCTCTGTTGCTTTCACAAGTTCTGCCACAATCTCTTTCTCAAAGGCCGAGTGCCCAGACAACACATAATGAATCTCTGAAGAGGGTAATGCTTTGTGAAGGTCATGCGCTGAGATCGCGGGACACACGATGTCGTATCGTCCTTGCACGATGACGGTTGGAATGTGCGCGATCTTCGCAACATTCTCTTTCTCAATGAGAAATCCGTCACGTGGGAAGAAGACCTGATTTGTGAAATAATGGTTTTCAATTCGCGCGAAGGCAAGGGCAAAGTGATCGTCTGCAAAAGACGATTGCATAGCTTCGACTGGATCCTGGTGAAGTTTGCTGATGCGACCTTCCCAGATGCTCCATGCCTTCGCAGCCTTTATCATCTCTATGAAGATATCAATGAGGAATAGCAACAAACTTATTGAGAGATTCTTACCAGCTTCGCCTAATTCACCCATGAGACGTTTGGAATAAGCCTTCATGAAGTTATCTCTCTCGTTCGGAGGAATGGCTTCCTCATAAGCTTCCCAATCCTCTGGGAATATGTAATTAGCACCCTTACCCTCGTACATCCACTCTAACTCCTTCTTGCGGCAAAGAAAAATACCTCTAAGAACAAGCTCTGTGATGCGATCAGGGTGTTCAATCGCATAGGCTAAGCTGAGAGTCGAACCCCACGAACCCCCAAACAGCTGCCACTTCTCAATCCCGAGGTGCTCTCGAATTTTTTCAAAGTCTCGCACCGAATCATAAGTGGTATTATCCTCTAAATTCGCAAAAGGTGTGGAATCACCGCAGCCTCGTTGATCGACTAAGATGATTCTATAGCTCTGAGGGTCGAAGAAGCGAGCCATGTTAGGAGTGCAACCGCCTCCTGGTCCACCATGAACACATAACACAGGCTTTCCTTTGGGATTACCATACTCAGAGTAGGCAATTGTGTGAATGGGGCTAACTTTGAGCTGTCCCTTGTGGAATGGTTGTAGTGGGGGATACAGAGCAGTTGCACTCAGAGGATCTTTTGGCTTTTGTGATTCTGCAGGTGAACACTCTGCTGTGTTTAAACTTGAATAACTTGCAAGCGCCAATCCAGCGACGACAGATCCCAGTAGAACTTGTGAAGTGAATCCCCGGTTTCCACTATTAAAGACTCGTTGACCAGGCTGCAGAGAGTATGAGTTACACATCGACATCAATAAAGCAGGAAGAGCAAGTTTACGAGTAAATACTCGTGAAACAGTCGTAGATCTCTGCACTAAGCTTCTCATCTTGTAGTACTATAGTGTGATGGCAGTGGAGATGTGGGGCCGTCGTTTCCCGCTAAACGGCCACTCTCACTCTCTCGATACTACAGTCGATGATCTCTGCTGGTCTCTTTTCCTTCATCTTCCTCATGCTACTCCGATCTATACACACCTTATCACTGAGAGATAAGCGAATCATATCATCTTTTCGACAGACTTGGCGTGTTTTTGGTGGGAGACATTCAAGTTCAGGCTCCACAGAAGTCGAGGATGAGTTGTGGAAGAAATGGAGTTACGGCACATTCCCCTTAAATGAACAGACAAATGCGACAACTATCTCAACTGAAAACGAGAGTCATGATGGTGTTTGGTATGATCCTTTAGACCCGCTCTGGTTGAAGTCGATCTCTGACGATACAGTGCAACACGCACTGAGAGTACTCTCTGCCTTCATCACTCCGACACGCAAGGAGAGATTTCAGGCAATTCTCCAACAACGTTCTGATCGAGTGAGATTCGTGTTCGAGAACCCAAACAATCCGAATAATGTCTGGGCCACGTTGCGCACATTCGACTCTTTCGCTCTGCAGTTCATTGACATCATCTTCAACCCAACGGAGTATTACACGACGAGCTTTCGCCGAAATGAGATGAACAACGCTTTGGGAAGTCAAAAGTGGATGACTATCTTCCAACATCATTCCACTGCGGATTGTCTGAGGTCTCTGAAGGAGGAGGGTTATCTCATCCTCGCCACTGACTTGCACCAGAGCAGCGTATCCCTACCTGATGTCGATTTAACAGAGCTTGCACGATCTTTATCCACACATGACTTGACAAAGAGCTTTATAACTGAATCACCTAAGATCGCAATCGTCTTGGGCAACGAGCACTCAGGCATCACAGAAGAAGTGAGAAAACTCTCCGACCAACTGATTTATCTGCCGATGAAAGGATTCGCACAATCTTTCAATCTTTCTGTAGCAGCAGCGATTGTTTGTGCGATTTTACAGTCAAAAGGAATGATTCAGCCGAATCTACCGCCGGAGTTGAAGGATCGCATATTGTTCATCTGGTACATGCGATCGATCAAACAAAGCGTTAAAATTCTCCGCAAGAATAATATAAACATACGAGGAAATGCAGTGTGATGCTAAGAATTGTTGTTTTAGACAGTTCCCTCCGCTTCCTCCATGGGCATGTTCTCGTCATCGTTCTTGCTGAGTAAGGAGATGTAGTCTCTCAGTGACTTGTTATTTCCTCGCAGTCGCTCTCTCTCGGCACTTCCTGGTGGAGGAAGTCCTCTGCATACGCGGTTAAGATACTTTTCTCTCTTAGAAATCTGTGTAGCGCCGTAGTGATCCACTCCTAATCTCTGCTTGACGCGTCTTCTGACCTGAGAATAATATAAATAAGATTAAAGAAAGCTTTCATTTCGCTGGCAAACACTCACTTCATTCAACGTTAGTTGAGTGGAAACTGCCCAACGATCCTCTTCTTGCAATCTCTTCTTGGTTAACAGCTTCTTGTCGTCTTCCTTCTTCTCTCCGTTATTGCCTTTGTCTTTGTTATTTTCCTGCTCTTGCGCTTTAGCCTTCGCCTCCTCTTTCTTCTTTTTAAGTGTTTCACTCGTATTCCACAAGATCTTCGGTCGTGTTTCTCGTCTATAAGGCAGATTCATTCAGCGATGGACTATCAATGAGCTATTAAGAACTATACCTGATGAAAGGATCTGATATCGCATTGGGAAGAACGCCTTTCGACTACGAATATTGTTATTCGTGTCTCTTGCGAATGCCAGCATCCATATCACGAATAACATTCGACTCACGCATGCGACGATTAATATCTGACTGTTTCTTTCCATGTGCTTCGAAGATAATTCGCTGTTTCTCTGTAATATCCTCCAATCGCTGAATCTCTTTCCGAGATAGTTCAATCTTCTCCTTGTCGTTCCTCTGAATCGCCTCATCCAAGCGCTTCTTTAACAAAGTCATCGCAGTGGAATATTCGGTTGTAATCAGTTTGTTGAGTCCCAGATTGCTCGAGACCATGTGACTGATATCTTCGTGTGTGTATGTATGCTCGGAGAACTGCTTGTGACGTTGTCGAAGCTTACGAAAGTCTCGCTTAGTCGGCAACACTTTCTCTGGGTGACTACTCATGCCGTTAATATGGAAGCTTATCTCTTTGTCTTGCAAGGAATGGTTTGAGACTTTGTCTAGGCGCTGGTACTGTTTGATCTCACCAGCGTTGTTCAGGTGCAGGCGGAGATTCGTTTCCACTATCGTGCCATTAGCAAGTGGCGGGAGTCGGTAAGGTTTCTTGCTACGATCGATTCCGATGATTTCGCACATGCGATAGATCTGAAGGTTCTCTGCAATGCCGATCAGATAGCGCACGTAGCAGCCTATCATCAGTTGGTCGAAGAAAGGCTCGTGGAGGTTGTTCACGATGTCATCGCGACGTCGGAACAATTTGCGGTAATCTTGCGCATCTGCCTCGAGGTGATCGTCGGGTCTTATCGGCAACTCCTTCAACAGCTGCTTCTCTAGATGTGCCTTGAGCTGGCTGAGGTTATCGAAGGTGAGTGCTGTCTTATCAGACTGCCTCTGAGTGTCCGATGAAGCTCCGGTCATGCCATCACGACTCAGATGACGGCGATGCGAATCCTTGATGCTTTTGATATTGTAGTCATGCTGATCATCGTCTCCATCTCCATACCGCACCGCATCGTTCCCCGTCTCCTCATCGTCATCCTCGTCCTCGTCAACGTCCTCGAAGTCATCATCATCTCCTTCCTCTTCATCGTCGTCGTAGTGGGAAGAAAGGCGACTAGAACGTCGTTTTTGTGATTTTTTCCCTTTATCCTCTGATTTTCTCTTCCCGAGAACTTTCGAGGTTTTCTTCTGCTTTCTGTTATCTTCGAAGGTATCGTCATCGTCGACGTCAGAGCCGTCACTCCCAGAGGTCTTTTTCGTGGGTCGCTTCGAGATCTCAGCCTCTTCGTCACTGTCGAACAAGTCATCGTCGTCCTCATCGGCGAGCTCTTCGTTATCGCTCTGCTGGTTAAAATCGTCTCCGTCAGCGACGAGTCCATCTTCCTCCTCATCGATCGCACCGTCACTTTCCTCCCCTTCCTCTCTAAAGTTTTCCTCTCGAGGCTCATCCTCCGAGTCTGAATTAATCGACTTACGCTTCTCCTGAGAGCGTGACTTCTGAGTGGGCTGCTCAGAGATTAGAGCAGAAAGAAATAAACTTGCAGGTCGAACCTTCAGTTTGGAGTCTGAACCGACATTTGATGCACCTGCCATGAGTTTCAATCGTTCATAATCCAATCTTCGCTCAAATGCAGCTCCTCTGCGAGAAATCTCTTCTTCCCACTCTCTCTACAACGCAGTCAGAGCAGGGGATGCAAAATAATTTAACTATTACCTCATTATGACTCCTCTTGAAAGATAAAAGCTCCTTTTTCTGCTGAAAAGAAAGGTTTCGCAACGAAGATGGTAAATTTAACTCGTCATCAATCTCCTCTTCGTCAAGATCTAGCTAACCCGTGAGAGAAATTATACAAGCGAAACAAATCCTCACCCTCAAAATCATCCTCTCGTTCTTCACTTGAATCATGAGCGGGCTTTCGCTTTCCTTTGCTTGCCATCTCTCTTCTCTTTCGATTAGTTTGATCAGTTAATAACTAATTAAGAGCCGCCGCTGTAACGAGAGACTCCCTCGCGATATACTAGATTCCTTAATTTTGGGAATTTGCGTATTTAGGTCGGACCGTTTCTTCTACTTTGACTGTCAATAGTCAAGAGAGACAGACGATGGTGAAGAATTCAACTACTGGAACAAAGAGCTCCGCCACCCTTTCCAACAAACTTGAGAAACTCACAGTCATTGAAGAGAAACCGACAAAACCTCCAGGAAATCCAAAGTTTAATCGTAAAGCTCTTCAAAGCTCAGCAGCAAACCCAAACAATGGGGAAGAGTTCTTGCCTGAGAAAATTACACCTTCAACAATCTGTCAACAGCTTTTAATTCAAGGATTCGTTCAAAGTTACGTTGATTTTTATCATCTCACCCATCGTCTTGACCCTCTTTCTATTGAAGAGATCACCACAACAGTGAATCTACCGATTGAAGAATTGACTTTCATCCGTGATCATCTTACACGCGCAGAATCCGCAAGGCGACAAGGTGATACAAGTAGTGTATATTCTTCCTATAATAAATTGGCCGACTACTATGTGTCGAGTAAGGACTGGAAAACAGGATTCTTCTTCCATGAGAAGTGTCTGGAAGTCGCTCAACTTACAAATGACGTTCGTGCAGAAATGGCTGCCAATCATTCCCTTGGTGTGATCAATCAGCTCATGCAGAACTATGATCGTTCAAGGACGCACCACGAAAAGCACGAACAACTGGCGATCTCAGTCGACGTGTTCGAGGAGATAGCCAGGGCGAACACGGAACTTTATAAGGTCTATCTAATCTTAGCCGAAAAAGCGGAGCTAAATGGAAACACGGAAGAAGCTCTAGAAATTTATACACTTTGTTTGGAAGCGGCTAAGAAGAGTTGGGATAAAGCCTCAGAGGCGGAGGCTAATGGTCGCATCGGCAATCTTCTCTTGCATCAAGGCCAAATTCAAGAGTGTATTCCCTATCTGAAACAACAAAGTCAATTAGCAGCTGACCTAGGTCATCCAGAGTCACGTTGTCGTGCTTGCTCGGCGTTGGCCTTAGCTTGGGACAAGCTCGGTCAGTCCGACAAGGCCCTCAACGAGTTAACCTTGGTTCATGCGATTTCAGAACAAGCAGGCGATGCATACTTACAAGCTCAAGCTTGTCGTGCGCTCGGTACCCTCTACAGTAAATTGGGGAGATTGGATTCAGCGGTGGAAATCCTTCAGAGACATTTCACTCTTCTGAAGTCAATCCTCTATCGAAGCACGACAACGAAATCGCCTGCATCCTCAGGACCTTTAGGAAGCAAGGAAGATTCGAATCGGAAGGTGACTTCAGCAGACCTGGATCTTGCCCGAGCTTATATTGGAATTAGTAAAGGGAATCAATTGCTTGGCTTCTACGCCATCGCACTACAATACGACCTCACTTCCCTACTCGACTGGAAGCTTAATAGAAGTGATCTGCTGAAAGTGACGAAGGTTTCTGAGATTAAACAAACAGTTAGTATGGACCAAACACAAGCAAAATCCTTGGATGATGAATCAGTGGCATCAGGGCTAGCAGATACTTAATCGCATATCATCGCTGAAACAATTAGTTTGTATATTTATTGCTTTTTTTTTCATTCGTAACTTTAATTTCATCTATTATCCGAGTCATATTATCATGGTATTACCATTGTTCAGGGAACCCTCGTGATCTCGGAATCTTTTGTCGAAGAAACTCAGACCAAAGCAACGAAACGCTTTTGCTTCTCTGCAGACTATCAGTATTTAAATCTCTTCATTCATCCTTTGATCACAGCGATTGGTCGGAGTTTAATGCATTTCTTGGAGATACCAGCATTGTGACAAGTATCGACCACTTGCGTCACATCTTTATAGGATTCAGGCGCCTCTTCCATCACCAGTTTCGGTGACGCAACACGAATGGAAATCCCTTGCGCTGCCAATTTGTCTAATACCTCTTGATAACTTAGATTGCGACGACTTTTATTCCTGCTCTGAGCTCGACCAGCACCGTGACAAGTGGAGCCGAAAGTCTCCTCCATTCCTTTCTGAGTTCCAGTTAACACGTAAGAACACGTCCCCATTGTCCCTCCAATGAGAACAGGTTGGCCTAATAACCATAGAGTGAAAATTAAGTGAAAATCCAAAAGTCAAATTATTGATATTTTTTTACCTATAAATTGATAATCAACTGGGATCAGTGGATGATGTGGAGGGAAGGCTCTTGTGCTTCCTTTACGATGAACTAAGAGTGTCTTCAATTGACCATCAACAACATGTTGCTCGACTTTTGCAATATTATGGGAAACATCGTAGATGACATTCATATCGAGGTCGTCAGGCTGTGAATTAAATTGCTTCGCGAATGCTTGTCGCACAAGAAAGGTCATACTCGAGCGATTCACCCAAGCATAGTTCGCAGCGGCGGCCATTGCAGCGAGATAATCCTCGCCTTCCTGTTTGAAATCAGTGAGTTAAGAACCAAATCATGATAATTGTCGATTTTTCTACCTTTGATCTGATGCGGGCACATGCAAGTTGTCGATCGTTTGTTACAATTCCATCTCTTAACATCGCCTCCTCCATCGCTATCAAAGAGTCTGTGGCAACTTGATGTCCAAGCCCTCGAGATCCACTATGAATCATTATACAAACCTGGCCAATCGTATCAACGCCCATTCTAGCAGCAGCATATTTATCATGGATCTCATCCACGACTTGGATTTCACAATAATGATTTCCAGCCCCCAAGGTACCCAACTGAGGCAAACCTCTCTTCTTGGCTCGCGCACTAACCTTGCTTGGGTCTGCTTGCAACATTCTTCCAAACTCCTCACAGTGCTCTTTGTCTTCCGCCCAGGAGTAACCCTCTCTTACACTCCAGTCCATCCCCATTTCTAATGCTGCATTCAAGTCGCTTATCGTGGTTGGTATGACTCCTTTGGAACCAACTCCAACAGGAATGTGATCGAAAAGAGATTGTGCTAGCTGTTCTCTGACAGGCCCAACCTCTTTCTCCGTGAGATTGGTTCGAATCAATCGAACACCACAATTAATATCAAATCCAACCCCACCAGGGCTAACAACAGAGTTTGGATCGTCCATGTCAAAAGCCGCGACGTTTCCGATTGCGAACCCATAACCAGAATGTACGTCAGGCAGACCGATAGATTTTTTCACGATGCCAGGTAATGCTGCAACATTTGCAATTTGTTTTACTGCCGGCAAAAATCCACCATAACTCCCTGATGCGCAAGAACAACGAAGTTCATCAAACATTAGCTCCTCCAATGCAGAATTAACATAAAAAGTGCCTTTGCAGTTCATTCCTGTCACAAATCCTTCATTGATCTCATACTTCCAAGGAGTAATCTTCTTGATGAAACCCATATCTTCTTCGAATGTTCGAATGACATTGTTATTCACTGGTCCCTTGAACTCTCTGCCAACTGGAGCTCCTTCGTCTCCCATTTCCTTTAATTTTTTCTAATTCCTTAAGAAACTCTATTTTTCATTAATTCGATATTTGAAATTCTCGGAGTTTTAGATTCTCGTATCTGAATGTAAGTGTTGTGAAATCTTTGCCTTGACAGTTATTGAGGTCTCTCGTATCCTCTGATGATACGACCTGAGATCTGAGAGAGAATAGTAGTATCTAGTAGTAAATAGTATACAGTATAACTTATTACCAACCTTTACTTAGGAGGCTCCCGATTCTTGATGTGCTGAACAATTGTGATTGTTTTCTCCTTTTTTTCGTAACAAGTTCATTCTGATTTCTTCATCAAATGATTGGAGTTGGAACCAAAAGCAAGAAAGGTAAGTGGGTTCACAAGTGCAACTTGCATAATCTCTTCTTACGTGGCTACAGCTTTTAATTCGAATCCTAATGAAGTCTCAACGGCTTCTTCTTCCGTCGATTTTGTGAGCTGTCCTAATGTTGAGGGATTGCTAAAGAAGAAAAACTCTCATGGTCAATGGAAAGACCGTTATTGTTTGTTTCAGAATGGCTTTTTCCTTACCTATAAGCCAAAGGGGAGCAAACCATCGAGTGAGATGAAGGAATCCATCGATTTGAAGGATGTCGAAGGCTTTCTAATCAAAGATGATGTCCTTCACTTAGATATGAGGACAGGAGAAACCTTGTTGTACAAGGGAAATCGTTTAAAAGATTGGCTTGACTGTATGAAACAGCGATCAACAAAGGCACAACAGTTATATCAGAAAGCTCTCGTGGAGAATGCTAATCGAGGAATTCATATCTCTGGATGGCTGCAAAAGAAATCACATAATAAATATCAAGGCTTTCAAGTGAGTCTCACTCCATTTCTCTGTTTCTCTTCTTCAACTTGGTCATAGGAACGTTATGTGAAGGTGGAGGGACATTTTCTCAGATACTACAAACGAGATCTCGATACAGAAGAGCTTGGCTCGGCAAATCTTGTGACTACTGATTTCATTCGTCCCTATGATGACACAGTGGATTGTACCATATTTGAACTCCAGGATGAGGACCGAGTCTTCGTGTTTCAAGCTAACTCAAACAAGGAAATGATGCATTGGATCAGTGTGTTAGAGAAAGTAAGGCTGTCTGCTCAGGCGAAGATTCAAGAAGAAATACAGAAAAAAATTGTAGAAGAGACCCCTATTCGAATTCGATGGTTCGATGAACTCGGGGAGGAGGTTTTTCAGGAGAAAATTCTTGAGGATCTTGCCGATGTTTATCCTGATCCCTCGCATCCCCCTGACGGAGATGGAGAATTTTCTATTAAAGATCATTTAGACTGCGCCACAGGAATTGTAGAATATTTGCAAGGTTTTGTACCAGAAGTTCAGAAAAGCGCTCAGCGGCCAGCAAGATACGATATATTGGCCGTGATGATGACCATGATCAACTCATTTCTTTACGATCGAATGTCAACCTTTCTCATTGTTTCCACACTTGATGCACAGCGACTAACAATGAAAAGACAGCGAAGTCGTAGTGATGCAGCTATGTTTATGGAGCAGGACGAAGAAGATGATAGTGATAATCAGAACCGTTCTGAACTCATTGAAAATGCAACTTTAGGCGATCTGCATGCCATCATCGATTGGATCGCGAAGTATCAGATCACTATAAAGAAGATTCGATGTCCTGTTGCAAATAAGGAAGGGAGCTCTTCTCCGTCAAGTCCAGTTGCATCATCATCTCAGGCCGTTCTCTCCACAAAGTATCTCTCTCCGAAACAATCTCGCCTATTCGAACTCTTGCCTGATGTTTGTAAGTTGTATGTGTATGGCGGGTCGAAGGGGTCGAAAGGCGGCGCTGCCAGTCATTTGTACGATCATTGCATGAAAGTTTGGGAATCAGTAGTCAACAATCCCGAAGAGATGTTACAGCGAAATAATGATGGATCCTTTTATACTCACTCACCAGTGGACATGTGGGAAGCTATTAATCAGCATATTTCTCTCGCTACATCGACGAATTCCCCAATTTTGCACGTAATGATAGCAGACAAAGTTGTCACGTCTCTCATCGCGGTATTTGAGAATATAATTACATATGTTAATACTCTCGACACATCAGCGAAGCCTGAACTGCGGGAGATTGAGCTGGAATATATATCTGCACTGGCGAATGATACTGCTCTTCATATTGAAGAAGTTATTGAGCTCATTGATAATTTCGCAATTGCGGAGATTCGCGAAAGAATCGATGAGATTTTTGATCCTCTGACCACAATCTTGGTAAAGTGTGGTGAAACCTGTCTCAAGCGACTCGCTGGGTTGGTAATGAGTGACGTTCAAGCTCTGCTTGATCAGGTCTTCATGCCAGAGTGGATGGAAGGCAATCAAATGCATGTCGCCACTGCTACTATTTCGGATTACATGGGTGACTTCGAGGAGTATTTGGTTTCCTTCTGGGCAGACAAATTTGTGTACACAATTCTAGAGGAGGTTATCCTGAGCTACACAAGGTCTCTACTCTTTCGAAAGAATCGCCCGCCCAAGACTGTTACGACTACAGTCAATACAGAGACTCCTTCCACACCGCAAAAGAATGGAGGTTTTCTATCATCTTTTTTCCAGAAAACGAAACAAACTATTACCCAAACCATAACCACAACCATTCCCTCCCATGTTACTGTGGATGAAGAGTCACTTGGGAGGTTAGCGCAGGATGTAAATACTTTAAACGCTTTCTTTAGTCAGAAAGCAGGGCAAGAGACTGCTACAGAATTTTTAGCTTTGATGAACGAGATTTCTTTATTGCTATTCCTTGATATGGCTGGGCTGCTTCAACACTTCACTTTGCGTTGTACGGAATATCCCTCCGCTGCTCAAGCAATTTACGAAGTTATCAACGCCGTGATGAAAATGCGCATCGATGACTTCACGAAAAGTGATTTTGATTTCTTTACCTCAACGACTCAGTCTCTCTTAACGAGTGCAATTCAAGAGGCAAGAGAGAAGGAGGCCAACGGAGTGGTCGAGGGCCGTCTCGGTCTATTGTATATAGAGGTAGTGCCAAAAGAACTATTTCAAACTCCTCAAAGAATCACACTAGCACAACGAATGAAGATGATGTCTAATATTCCGATGTTCGGCAAATCTACAATCAAGAAGAAAAGTGAATCAGAAGAGTGGGGCGACGAAGAAGAAGATCCTGAAGCAGAAAACCGCGGTGAGTCGCGCGACTCTATGGAGAAGCGAGCAAATAGTGACGATCGTCTTGGTATTCAAAAATCTAACCAGTTACTCGATGACGTCATGGAAGTCTTGCAACAGCAAGATCTCGCAGAAGAGTCTACCATTCAAGAAGAAGAGAGGGCAAAGCAAGAGGAAGAAATGGCGAGAAAGAAGATCGGAATGCTTTCATACGATGGATATCTGGAAAAGAAAAGTCCAGCACACAATTTGTGGCAGGTAATAGGACTTCCTTTCCTCTTGAATTAGAATTGCCTTACTAATTTTCTTCTTATCAGAAACGATTTTTTAAGTTTATGACACGAGAAACGCATTCATTGGAGAAGCCCTATCTGTACTCACTGATGTGGTATAAGAAAGAAGGTGGTTCCGTTATCAAAGCGCTCGAAATCGACAAGGTTCAGTCCATCGCGATTATTTGCTCCAATCGCGCGTTATCCTATGTATTACCCCCTCGTATTAATTCATTGGTTTTGCAATCCGAGGCTGGGACTAGTCGAGACGTTATCCAAGTTGCCCCCTTTGAGCACGAAGACAATAATTCTGGAAAGCAAGGTGGCGTTGATTTCTACATTTTCCGTGTCTTACAGACCGATGGTAAAGACCACATCTTGCGCAGCGCAAAGATCGATCGTATCATGAAATGGGTCAATACAATCGCCTTCGCGGGCAGTTTGGCTTATGATGGCAAGCTGCGACAGTGGACGCGCGCAGCTTTCACCTTCTATGAGGAGCAAGCAGCAGAACGCGCCAAAGTCACCTCTTTCCAAACCGTTACCGCCACTCCTTTACCGACGCTCACCCGAACCACTTCGAATTCATCGGCTACGTCAGAAAGCAATCACTCGAACGAAATTGATGTGAAGGGCGCAGCGCTGTTACTTCAATCACTGAAAGAGTCAACCCCTCCTCCACCTCCTCCTCCTCTCCCAATTACTACTGTTACAAAAACTGAGGAGGAGCAATCAGATTCGTCTGGAGGTGCCAGCGACACTGAAGATACTCCCGTCACTTCTTCTCTTGCTTCGCAGGTAAAGGTGGGTGTTGATGCCACAGTAAAGGTCGAAGAGCCACCAGAGGAGGAGTTTTCAGAATCCGTCAATCCCATTCATCGGATAGTGCAATCCAGAGCCGTGGATCAAGAAAAGGTTGGTAATGAGAGGAATCATATAGAAGTAAGCGAGGGAGAAGGTGCGTCCCCATCAGTGGGGAACAATAAGCGAGTGAATCGAGGTGGGAGGGGAGGTAATCGCCATAAACCTCCTCCTCCTCCAAGCGACAATAGTCCGAACTTAGTCCCTCCTCCACCGTCCATTGAATCGCCAAAACCCTCTACGACAAATGATCAACTTTATTCTGAAACAGACGAAGCCGTTCGCACAGATGGTGTTGGCTCCTTTGAGAATTCACCCAAACCTAATCATCAACGAAGATCAGTAAATGTGAAGCGACTTTCAAACAGTCGTGCTCAACGACTTTCTCTGACAAACACAACGACTGCTGAAAATAAGCAGGAAACAAATAACGTGGACCACAAGGTTCAAACAGATGAAGGACGGCAAGACACTTCAACACTTAGTACGCAGACTCAATCATTGTCTATGGATTCTCATGAGAGTCTCGGCGCTTCTTCTGTGACAAGGACTGACAGCGCGAGTCCGAAATCTTCCTTGAAGAAGACGAAAGATCGTGAGCGAGCTCATAGTCGCGCTTCGATGCGAGTCTCTTTCGCGGAACATCTTTCAAGTAGCGACGAGGGAAGGACCATTCAGTCCTTCGAGGTCGAGGAAAAGGATAAACTCTTGGCTGACAAGGGCGGGAAGAAGAAGGGCTGTGCTGACGCGTGCTTGCTACTGTAATTTGATAGCTAAAACACTAGAACACCTGTTTGATCCTTTCGCCCACTTTGAAGAAAGTGGTGTACTAGAGTAGAATAGCACCACAGAAGTCCTGACGACAGTAGATGGTCTGCATTCCTCTTTCTCATTCATTTCATCTCTTTCCTCTCATATTATTATTAAGATCCTTACGCTCTTCTCAATTAGGTTTACAAACAGAAATGCTAAAAAATAATATGTATGTTTTGTTGCTATTATGACAGGGTTTGGTTTATGTGGTTGGGAAAGTCAAAATCTTCTTCAAAATCTTCAAGACGAACGAATGTCGATCAGATCGATCGATCCTACGATTATTATCATCCAACTTTTATCATCTATAAACAGTTGGAATGACATCACTTGGTCCCGAATATCGTCTGAGTCTGGTTGTTGGGAGCAGAAAAGGCATTCTTCTTCCCGACGAGGTCTGAATTACTTTGATCCAGACCTGATCGAGATACATGCTCCTCCTTCTCCTTCAAGATCGCAGAGGCCATGTCAGCGTCTATCTGAAGCAGGTGACTCCTTCTTTCGCTGGGAGGGACGATGGCGACGAACGATGAGAACAATTGGGAGAAATTGTCCAACAAATACTTCGCGCGATGACTCTGTGTCTCTTGATGATGACGCTGCAATAACGACCAAAGATGCTCTCTCGCTTGACTGAAGGGAAAGGAGGGAGAGGTAAGAATGATCCCAACGACGAGTGAATAGACAACTTACATGTAAGATTCATTCATTTGAACAACACACACATCTGGACTGACGTAGTCTTTGATGCTGTCTAGACTAGAAGGGAATTTTAACGCGTTAGATTTGGTTGGTGATGAAGATGATTGGAGGAAGTCTGAGTCAAGCAATTCTTCGTCAGGGAAGACAAACGCTAATCCGCCAGTCATTCCTGCTCCGAAGTTAAAACCTATCTTTCCCAACACTAACACGAAGCCTCCAGTCATATACTCGCAGCCATGATAACCCACTGACTCGATGACTGCAGTGGCGCCGGAATTACGGACAGCGAATCTCTCACCTCCTTTACCTCGAACGAACAACTCTCCTCCCGTAGCACCGTACAAGACAGTGTTCCCGACGATACTATAGGAGAGGCTCTTGCTGTGTTGATTTTGCTGTTTCATGGTTTGCAGATCTTCCTCTGGTGGCTTGACTACAATCTTACCCCCACACATACCCTTGCCCACGTAATCGTTGGCATAGCCTGTGAGGGATAGCGATATTCCATCACATAGCCAGACTCCAAAGGACTGACCCGACGCTCCAGTCAACTTGAACTTCAACTCTCCAGGGAAGCCATGGTCGCCATATCTTTGTGCAATTTGACCAGAAATTCTTCCCAGTGCAGAGCGATCCGTGTTGATGATGTGAGACTTCACAGTGAAGTCCTTGCCATCTTCTAAAGCTCTCTGGAACTCCTTGTCAGCGAGGATTCGATCGTCGAAGGTGAAACCGTTATGATCGACCCAATCATGCTTTAACCAAGAACGATCATCTTCACCACGATTAAACAAGGTTGGTGACGACGCTGCGCTAGCAACAGAGTCTATGAGATAAGAAATGTCGAGATTCGAAGTCTTGGCAAGGGATAGAGTCGAACGACGACGTAACAATCCTGGTTTTCCAATGATCTCTTCGATGGAGCGATAGCCTAATTTCGCAAGAATGTGTCGCACTTCCTCTGCAATGTAACTAAAGAAGGTGACGATGTTATCAGGCGTTCCTTTGAATCGTTTACGAAGTTCTTCGTTCTGCGATGTTACGCCTACAGGACATTTATTTGTATGACAGATGCGGGCCATGATGCAACCTTCCGCGATCAGGGCAATGGTTCCAAATCCAAACTCTTCGGCACCCATAGCAGCTGCCATGACAACATCATAACCACTCTTCAATCCTCCGTCAGCTCTTAATAGGACTTTGTTACGAAGACCATTCTTTCTTAAAGCAGTGTGTGATTCAACCAAACCAAGTTCCCACGGTGCCTAAACATCAATTATCGTTAGATAACATTAGCAACACACTGTTGATACTCTCTTACCCCAGCGTGCTTGATCGAACTTGCTGGACTTGCGCCTGTACCACCATCATGACCAGCGATGTGGATGATGTCAGCGCCGGCTTTAGCGACTCCAGACGCAACAGTGCCGATACCCTCCTCCGACACTAGTTTCACTGACACCTGAGACTTAGGATTGATTTGATGCAAGTCGTGGATTAACTGTGCCAAGTCCTCAATAGAGTAGATGTCGTGGTGTGGTGGAGGTGAAATAAGTGTGATCCCTGGCTTGCTCTTTCTCAGAGATGCGATGTATGAGTCAATCTTACTCGCAGGTAATTGACCTCCTTCTCCTGGCTTCGCTCCTTGGGCAATCTTTATCTCTAATTGCTCCGCTGACATGAGATAGGTGGCAGTGACACCAAATCTACCCGAGGCAACTTGTTTGATTCTCGAAGAAGCCACGTCACCATTTCGGAGTCCTTTGAGGTAAGGGAATTGTTTTGAAACTCCAGTCTCTGCATCGATATCATTGATCTTCTGAAATCGCACAGGGTCTTCTCCTCCTTCTCCTGAATTGGATCTCGCTCCGATACGATTCATTCCGATCGCTAAGGTCTCATGTGCTTCACGAGAGAGTGCTCCCAAGGACATTCCACCAGTGACGAAGCGCTTCATAATAGATTCAACACTCTCAACCTCCTCAAGAGGAATCGACGGTCTCTCGTCAGTGACGAACTCCAAACAATCTCTCAATGCGGTGGGAGGTCTTGCCTGGATGGTCTTCTCATATAGATCGTAAAGGTTGACATCCTTCGTGCGTAACGCAGCATGAAGAATGTCTTTGATCAAAGGTTGGTTGTTGTGATGGTATTCTCCAGATTTCATATAGTTATAGAAGCCATAGTTAAAGAGCTTCTTCTGAGCAGCTGATTCGTTTCCATCAACTGAGTCAGCGCCTTTCGCTACCGCGCTGGCGGCATTGGAAACAGCGAGAGGATTAGCGCGATGATAGAAGTCAATGGTCTCTTTGGCAATCTCATCGAGAGTCATTCCACCAATTCGACTTGCAGTTCCTCGGAAAGCTGTTGCTACCACCTCATCACTCAAGCCCAATGCCTCGAAGATTTGCGCTCCATGATAAGAAGATAAAAGAGAAATTCCCATCTTCGAGAGAATCTTCAACAGTCCCTTCTCGACGGACTTGCGATAGTTGTAAAGAGCTTTCTCGACTGTGATAGCAGGCAAACTACCTCGACTCATCGCAACCTGATTTCTCTTTTGGGCATGCCAGTAGATGACAGTGTCGTAGGCTAAATAAGGAACCACAGCAGATGCACCGTAGCCAACCAGGCAGGCGACATGGTGAGTAGACCAAGCTTGACCAGTCGTCACAATGATCGAAGCTTTCGTTCTGAGACCGTTTCTAATCAGCGCATGATGCACTGCTCCAACAGCCAACAATGGAGGAACGAAGATCTTTTCATCGCTTGAAGAGGAAAATTGATCAACATAATGCAGGTCTTGATCAGAGAGATTGATGACGTTGACTCCGTTCTTTACAGCATCCACTGCGGCTTCACAGAGTTTCTCTAATTGAGATCTCAATCCTCCTGCGTTCTCCGCTTCCTTTACAGAATATAAAGTGGATATGGTTTTCGTGGTAATTCCTTTGGTCTGCGTCACTTCTTCGAGCTCTTTGAAGTTTAAAATTGGTGAAGGAATCTTAAGTCGAACATCAGATTGCTCTCGGGAGAGAGGATCACTCTTCGGACCCAAAAACATTGACAACGACATCACTGCTCCCTCTCTAAGTGGATCGATTGGAGGATTAGTCACTTGGGCGAAGCGTTGCTTAAAGTAATCGTATAATGTATGAGGGAGTGGAGAGAGTGCAGCGAGAGGACAGTCGTCGCCCATACAGAAGGTTGCCTCATTCGCTTCAGAAGCCATAGACGCGATCTGCATTTCAACATCCTCAGTTCCCCAACCAAACATCTATTGAAAGACATTAAAAAAGGATTTCATATGGAAACAAGCGAAAGACTCACAGTTTGCAAAGTAATGAACTTCTCTAAATCCATCGACTCTGTCAGTGGAGAAGAGTCAGTTCGAGGTAAAGAAGGGAGAATCGAAGCTTTCTCTGATGCTGGGAGATAAGCTGATAAATACTCTTCTTGATCCTTTCCGAAGGATTGTAATTTAAGCTCGGAGACAGTGGCCTGGAGCATGGATTGATAATCCTGACGTGAAGCGACTTCAGATTTCACTTCCTCATTCAATGAGAGCTTTCCTTCGGGAATATTCACCGTAATCATTTCACCGGGACCTAATCGTCCACTCTCGATGAGCTTCACAGAAGAACTCGCTCCACTGTCGGTTGCACCACTGAATTGTTGAAGGATTTTACTCACTCCAACCTCTGACATGAGATGAACCAACTTCTCTTTCGTCTCACTATCTTCTGTGACCATGTATCGAGCAGGGCGTAATCCATTTCGATCAAGGGTAGCACCAAGAAGTTCACCATCAGAAAACACTAGAAGCGCAGGACCGTCCCATGCCTCCTGCAGCGACTCATAATACTTGTAGAAGGCATTGACTTGGCTATTATCGACTGAAGTAGACTTCTTTGCTTCGAAAGCTTCAGGGACTAACACCATTAATGCTTCTTCAGGAGTATACCCTGCACGAACAAAGCTCTCAAGAATACTATCTAAGTTAGCACTGTCACTTCTCCCAACGTCGACTAAAGGTCCTTTGACAAACTCTTCGTTATCGTTAGAAGGATTGGCGATTTTATAGGCATATTGACGACTCTTTACCCAATTAATATTTCCAAGTAAAGTATTGATTTCTCCGTTGTGTGCGAGTAACCTCATAGGTTGTGCGAGATACCACTTAGGCACAGTGTTTGTACTGAAACGACGATGATAAATCGCGAAGTTTGTCTCGAATTCAGGATTAGTTAAATCTTGGTAATAGTTTTTCAAGTCACACGATCGCAACATTCCTTTATAGACAATAGTCTGAGTGGAGAAAGAACATATATAACCGTCAGGTGATTTAATCTTACGGAAATATCCTTGAATCTCACGTCGGGTTTCGTAGAGTCGCTTTTCTAACACCAAACGACTTTCAGCTTGATTCTCTGGTAAAGGTTGGACGACAAATTGTTTGATTTTTGGTACGAAGGAAGCGCTCAGTCTTCCGAGGACGGAGTTATTCACTGGGACGTCTCTCCACCCGACAAACTTAAATCCATTCTTTTTCAAGATCGTGTAAATCTTGTCTCTAATGTCCTCCTCATCTTTCTTATCCTGAGGGAGGAAAATCATGGCGACAGCAGTGGCAAAAGATCCATCAGCGTTGACGGCTGTGGAGGGATCAACAATATCCTTAAAGAGCTTCCATGGGATAGCCGTCAAAACTCCAGCGCCATCACCACTAATGCTGTCAACAGAGGTAGCACCTCGATGTTCCATGCACTCACAAGCTTTCAAAGCTTGGTCTAAAATCGAATGACTGAACCTGTTATTCAGTGAGGCGACGAAGCCGACCCCGCAGGCGTCTCTCTCCTCTACAAGAGCAGCAGGAACTCCTTCCTTTGACGAGTAGGAGATCATACGTAGCTGGAGACGATTCCACTCACGAGGCATCCGCGGGAATCCGAGTCCGCCGTTTCGGAGGAATGAGTCAGCACACTTCGTGAGCACAGCAACCATTGTCACGAAGAGAAAAAACCGAACTTGCACCATCTTCGCGGAGTGAGGAGCAGGATGGAGGACGATAGATCAGGTGAGGTGGTTGTGGTAATTAATTGTGGTGGCGGGTAGAGTGTGGTATTGATTGTTTATTGAGGATGATTTCTGTCGGGTGAAGTGAGAGACGAAGTGAAATATTTGCATTTGTCATGCAAAGTTTTTGAATTTTCGGATTTTCGACTCTTCTCTCTCCTAATTTCAATTCCATGCAAATACACACAAAATACCGACAAATACCGATAAATACCGATAAATACCGACTAATTTGATAAGTTTTCTTTTTCAAAGAATCTCTTACCTACCCCTCTATCGAACAGCTGTAATTACTTGTTATCTTATTTTATCTGAATCATTGATTTGATTACTTTAAGATTTACTACTGACTTTAAGATTCTGACTACTAATAAATAGAATAAATAAAGAACGTGGAACGCTTTTTAACCCAGCTTCGCAAGAATTCTCTCTGTGAGCACTGCTTTCGTTCCACTCACAGGAAGTCCAAGAGATTTACATATTTCCTTTAACTCAGCTGCAGTGCACTTTCCAATCTAAATGTGAGAAAGTTTAACAGCATTGCGGGGAGTTATAAGAATGACTTCATTACCTTTCCAGTTTGTACAAGGCTTTTAATTTGATCCAATGAAAATCCTCCGTCATCCTCCTCGTCGTCATCATCCTTCGCTTTCGCAGCAGTTTTACGCTTCTTCGCAGCGGCCGAACTACTTTTTTCTTCATCATTACTAGCACGTTTCCGCGACTATCATGACAGATGAATCTATTTCCAAAATGAAAATGATTAAGATGGACTCACCTTTGGTGCTGAAGCAACAACTTCGTCATCATTATATTCTAATTGAGCCTTCAAATCATCGATTAAAGGAGTAACTTTCTCAATAATTTCCTTCTTCAACCTCAATTTATCGTCAGTTTCAGCTTTCCATTCTAATTCATCCTCATTCAAAGCAATGGCTTGTAGCACACTATAATAGGCTTTGAGTGCAGGGTTCTCGATCTCCTTCCAATACTCGAATCCTTCTTCAAAGCTTAAACCATTGATAATTTGAGATACCGTATCACGAACATTGTCTAAGATACTTGGTGCAGAGGGAGGATTAAGGATCGGGTTAAATCGCACCTCCTCAGCGTAAGGCAAATAAATGACATTGAAGCCAGGAGGCACGACCTGACATCCATCGCTTTCATCGATAACCTCAATTTGAGGCAACAGAGCCGCAATTCTTCCCATGGATGAAGCCGTGAGGTTAAATCGAACGATCGGAATAACTCCCTTGTGGTGACTCTCCCTCAACAAACTCTCGAAGAGCACTGACGATCCCTTGACTGTCTTCTCATCAGGGTAAAGGAAATATGGAGTTTCAACATTCATAAAATCTTTCAATTCATCTTTACCGATAAAGTACAATAATCGGACACCAACACCTTCTAAGTTGCATTTCTTCTTCAAATCTTTCATAAGTTCTTTGTCCATAGGAACTCTATAACCCGCGACATCGATGTAGGTCTCAATCTTATCGTTGGCTAATACTTCTCCTGTCGCAGCATTGAAATAGTTTGTTACGCTTTTCAAAGGTTCATTATTTGCTGCATGAAGCCAGGTGTGATAGGGTTTCTTCACAATCTGCACTGTCTTATAGATGTGGATGGCCATGTGCTGTTGCTGTTGCTGTTGCTGTTCTTCGCCTTCTTTCGCTTCGGCTTGTGGCTCTTCACTGAAGAACTTACCAAGTGCAAATTTAGTACTTCCAAGCCTTCGTTTTCGATATTCTTTCCTTCGCACAGAGGCCATGAGAGCATCGAAGCCATCATAACCGCCTGACAACATTCGATTGTCAATAGAAGATTCCAGATCATCATCATCTCCTGAGGCGTTATTAGGATCCGCAACTAGAAGTTGGAAATAGAAGATTCTTGGATTGAAGATATCATTCTTTGGATTGAGATGCCATAGAGAGATCTCGATACCCGCCTGAGAACAATCTCTCGCCACCGTCACGATTGCCTTTTGCTCCATAATCGAATGAGAGTTCGGATTATCATCATTGGTGAAAAGCCAAATACGCTTAAAATCTGTTTTCTTCATGTCTTTCGTGGCGAAGGATTGCGAGCAAAACCACAGCGCTTGTTTGAGAGGACAGAACTTCTTAGTCAGCGGCTGCGACCCGACGCCTCGCTCAAATTCGCTCACATCATCAATTAGAGTCTTCAAATTACGAATTCGCTCCGCAGAAGGAGGACCCAAAGGAAAGAGAGAGTATAGGCCATCAGTGCTCTCTGTGGAATCTTTTTCTCTCGTGCCAAAGAAAGTGACCCCAACAGATGAATTATCCTGAGCGATGATTTTGGTTTTCATCACTTCTAAAGCAACTTTTAAACAATTGATAAGATGAGATTCACTCTTCAGATTTTTCTCTAGCATTGATGAGCGAGCATCTATTAAGAAGATGATGCGATCATTCACATTCTTGAACTCTTCTTCCTCATCTTCTTGATTCTCCTCTTCGTCTTCTGACTTTTCCCAAAAGCTCATCTTGCCCACAGATCAAATAAAGCTTCACAGTAACGAGGAGACTAGACGAGACTAATTGTTTGTGTTGGATTGCAGTTGTGATTGTCTTGCAATAGATTCTCTAAAGATGCTCAAAAGTGTTTTTAAGAAAGGTGGGATTCATAAAAGCGCTTATTTTAACACAGGACTTGATTCGAAAATTTTGCGTCACACTAATGCATGTACACTACACTATGAAGGAAAACAGATAATTAAGAATTGAAAAAAAAGAAAATAATAATAATACCAGACTTGCTAAATTTACTTCAAACCAAACCCTTCACACTCATGTATTGCTTTCTTCAAACGTTCAGCAACCTTCTCTCTACTCGAGTATTCAGGAAGGAGCAAAATATTGAAACAAGTGTGAGCAGTTGGCAGAGAGTTTGAATCTGGCCCCATTCGTTGTATTTTCAATCCTATGTACTTTAGTCCTCCGATCGGCGCTTTGTGAGATCCTGTAACGAATAAAAGAAACTTCTGCTTTTCCTCGAGTGAAAGGTCTTGATGAATGACTTCCCAGAACCATTGAATCGTTGGGTGATCGCGATTCCATGTATCTTCACCAATATACTCTGTGGAGGATTGTAGCTCCTTGAAATCTAAATGAGGTGTCCCCACCATCAACAGCTCTAATTCTTCCGGTGTAAGTAATAACAGTTGATTCGGATGAACGACACGAGTGAATCCCTCGTAGAGAGCTTGAAACTGTTCTTGAACAGAATCCTTCAGCATCCATTGAGCCATTTTTTCAACATATAACTGCCTGTTATCTCCAGTTACGGCAATCGATGAACCATTCGGAATCAAGTCATATGATTGTTTTGCTCCGAATTCATCCCATTCGACATTGAAAGTTCTACAAAACACGTCCTCAACTGCCTCAGGTGGCGAATATGTCAAGAGTTGTTGCAATCCTTTATACAAGGGTCCATCCAGGCTACTTATATCCTCAATATTAACAGGTAATTGAAGTAGCTTTTTGTATAAAACCTTCGGGAGATGAACATCGAGTAGCACACCATTAAATAAAGCAAGACCTAGCAGCGATCCAACAAGTTGATACTCATCTTTCGACCAAGAGTTCTCCTTATTGAGCCATATCGACCTTCCTTCTGCTACTGGAACAAACATCCCAAACTCCAAGTTAAATAGCTGGCCTGTGAGCAGCTGGAAAAACTCTTTTCGTACTCCTCCTTCATCTATGCCTTCTTCCCCTAGAAACACCACTTTCAAAGGTTTCTTTAGGTCTAATGGCGAAGCATTCGCAATGTGTAAGAGAGTTTGTTGTAAGAGATGCTCTCGTTCAATCGGAAGAATAAACCAAGGGAATATAACGCTAGCACCTGAGAGGATGCCATGTGTGATCGACTGGTTTTGAGCAGACTGTTGTATTAACATTGCTTCTGCTAAAAGAATTCTTCTTTTGGCATTTGCAGAAAGAAGATAAGGATAGTTGCATAAGAAGAAAGGAGATGGCTTCAACGAGTTCTTTGGAGTTGAGGCTGAGGATGTTTGTTCTTTGTTCTGGTTCTGTTGTTGTTGTTGTTGTTGTTGTTGTTGTTGTTGGCGGTGTTGACGCCATTGAATATAATCTTTTACTAGGATTTGTTCCGACAAGTCACTCAGAGTTACATTATAAAACACTTCTGCGGAAACAAACTTTTTCGTTTTATTGACTTGAAACAACCAAGAGAATGCCTCGCAAAACACTTGTATTGAATTTGAGGCAGTAGTGGCAGCCTCTGTCGCAAACTGATAGGTAATATGCTCATGCAAAGGTTTTAGTAGACGCGATACAAAGATATGTGGGGGATAATAAGCTGAGATAGTTTCGATAATATTCGCAGACTGTGATGACATCATTTTCATCAATCGCAAGAAAATATCTGAAGTTAATAAAGTGTTTGCGCAGATTGGCGATTGCCATAAGATCAAGAAAACTCTTACTGATGATTCCGGTAAAGATATTCCAGGGGAAGCTAATGCTCGCTCCAGCTCAGTGATTGTCTGTTGTATTGCACCGACTAAGCGAGCGACGGCATGACTACCCAGTTGCATCAAACCCGTGTAAATCTCCTCAATTCCTAACACATCAATTGGTGGAATATGAGAAGATGAAGGAACTGCACTGATTTTAAATGAGTCAGCAATCAGAGAGGGTGACGAAAATATTTCACTAATCGTTCCGAGGGCAATACCAACCATTCGTTCGTCGATGGTCTCTCCATCGTAACATTTCTTAACCAAATTCTGCAATGCCTCGGCTGGCATCGCAACAACTGCTTTTGATGCAACAGAAGAAAACTGTTTCCTGAGTAAGTTTTGACTTTCAGGGGCTTTAGAATCGCGTAATCCAATCGCGAATGATTGATCT
>VFQN01001688.1_pt1 | contig 36016 bp, 37 predicted proteins | sample 3512371 | NCBI WGS metagenome assembly VFQN01 (sample SAMN10412370, study PRJNA504923) | tailings metagenome | isolation source: Replicate 2 from Balatoc abandoned mine | place: Philippines: Itogon, Benguet | collected 2017-08-28
ACTGAGGTACAAGTTTCGCGGATGACCCGCAAGAAGAACAGCACGCCGATCACCAAGCGCCGTGCGGCCCGGTTCGCCGCGGTCCAGGCGCTCTACCAGATCGAGTTGATGGGCGCCCAGCCGGGGGCGGTGGTGGCGGAGTTCGACGACCATCGCCTGTCCGAGCTGTTCGAGCCGTTCCTGCCGGACGAGCCGCCGCCGGACGTCGACAGGTCCTGGTTCAAGATCGTGGTGATGGGCGCTGCCGAGCAGATGCAGCGGCTGGACGGAGAGATCGCACCGCTTCTGGCTGCCAGCTGGACGCTGGAGCGCCTTTCCGCGCCGATGCGGGCGCTCCTGCGCTGCGCCACCTACGAGCTGGCCTTCCGCTTCGACGTCCCGGCCAGCGTGGTGGTCGGCGAATATGTCGAGCTGGCCTATGGCTTCTTCGAGGCCGGCGAGCCCGGCTTCGTGAACGCGATCCTGGACCGGCTTTCCCGGGACCTGCGCAAGGACGCGCCCACGGTCTGAAGGGGAGCCTGCCGATGGCCCTGGGCGAGTTCCAGATGATCGACCGCCTGCTGAAGCCGCTCAGCTGCGGCTTCCCGGGCGCCCTCGGCCTCACCGACGACGCGGCCCTGGTCGACCTGCCCGAAGGGCAGCAGCTCGTGATCGCCAAGGATGCGATCGTCGAGAACGTCCACTTCCTGAGCGGGGATCCGCCCGCCACGGTGGCGCGCAAGCTGCTGCGCCAGAACCTGTCGGACCTGGCCGCGATGGGCGCCGACCCGCTCGCCTACCTGACGGTGTTCGGCCGGCGCAAGGACCTGCCGGAGGAATGGCTGGCGGGGTTCGTGGACGGGCTGGCCCAGGACCAGGCGGCGTTCGGCCTGCACCTGATCGGCGGGGACACCGTGTCCACCCCAGGCCCGCTGTTCTTCTCGCTGACCATCCTCGGCACGGTGCCCCACGGCCAGGCGCTCATCCGCGCCGGGGCGCGGGAAGGCGACCTCGTCTGCGTGTCCGGCACGCTCGGCGACGGCGCCCTGGGCCTGCGGGTCCTGCAGGGGGCAGCCGTCCGCTCGCCCGAGGACGCCGCCTACCTGATCGGCCGCTACCGGGTGCCGGAGCCGCGCCTGGCGCTGGGCAAGGCCCTGCGCGGCGTTGCCACGTCCTGCATGGATGTGTCCGATGGCCTGGTCGGCGACCTGCGCCACATCCTCGACACGTCGTCCGCCGCGGGCGGGCAGGCGCTGGGTGCCGTGATCGAGGCAGGCAGCCTGCCGCTGTCGACGCCGACGCGCGGCATGCCGGATGCGCTCACCGCCGCCTTGAGCGGCGGCGACGATTACGAACTGCTGTTCACCCTGCCCCCGGACCGGCGCGCCATGCTGGCCGGCCTGCCCTGCCCGGTCGCCGTGATCGGCAGGATCGCGCGCGGCGCCGGCGTCACCGTCCTCGGCAACGACGGCATTGCCATCGACCTCAAGCGCGCCAGCTGGACCCATTTCTGAGGCGCATCTCGGGCGGCGTACCGGATACGCATCGCGCCACCTACACGGCCTTGCGGCTCTCGATGGCCCGCCATGATGGCTCCAGGACAGGGATCCCAGGCATTTGGCTGCCTGTTAGACTTTGATGATAAAGGGTTTTTTCTCTTTCTTGGGTTCGTTCGTGCAAAACGGTATGATCGCGCGGCTTGGCCACCGTCGGGCGCGCCGGAACGGCACAGGATAACATCGCTCGGCCTCGCGGGCGAGGCAGCGCGACACGAAACGGGTCGTGCGAAGGGATCGCCTGTCTTCCCGGCTTCAGCGCCACAGGCGGCCGCGGATTCGGCTCTTCGCCTTCTCCTGCGATCCAGCCGCGTTTGCTCAGCCGCCTGGCGCTTGCCCGGCCGATGCCGGTCGGATCAGCGGACGCCGCCGATCTTGCCGGCGGCGTGACGCCAGCGATGGTTGCTCAGGGCGGCTACAATCGTCGGCCGCAGTTCAGGGCCCTCGTCGGTCAGCTCGTGCAGAAGACGGCCGACTTCCTCCTCCTCGATCTGGTCGATCGGATCGCGCCGGTCGAGCTGGGCGCGCACGAGCGAACTCTTGTCGGCAGCGTACGGCCACTCGCGGAGGAGATCATGCAAAACGGATGGTTTACGGTTCATGCTCATGAATATGGTCTTACCAACAAACTGTTACAAGAACGTTAAGGCCCGGCGACGGTGCCATGACGACGCACGGCCCTTCCCGGTCGCCGGCCTGAAGCATCAGCCGTTGCGGTGTCCGGGTTGGGGATGCCGGATTCCTTACGTATAGAAGCGATTCCCGTACCGCTTGAGTCAAATCTGCCGGGATGGTCGAGAATATTCCTTGAGGAGCAGCATCGTGCGCTGCAGCCGCGCGGCCCGCCAGATCCTGTCCTTTGGCGCCGGAGGGAATCAGCGTCCGGTCGTCGTCCCCAGGGGGAGCATCCGCTGCATCACGCGGTCGCGCCGGACGAAGCCGTGCCAAAGGGCGCCCGAAACATGCAGCAGCACCAGGACAATGAGCGTCCAGGCCAGGGATCCGTGGGCGTCCGCTTCCCAGTCATTGCCTCCGAGCGGAGAAATGATCAGGAGGCCCAGGAGCGGCTGGAGGATCAGCCCGCCATAGAGCAGCACGTGGTTCGCCCGCGCGAGCACCCGGATTCCTGCGGCACGTCCTGCGGCAGCGGCCGCCATGGGCTCGTCCGGCGCCAGGCGAGGCGGACGACCATCAGGATCAGGATCGCTATTCCGGAAAACATGTGGATGCTGAACAGCACGGAGCGGGCGGAGCTTTCCTCGCCGAACTGCGTCCAGCTCAGGCCGGTGGCGACCTGGACCAGGACCAGGGCCACGGCGGTCCAGTGCAGCGCCTTCGACAGGCGGTCATAATGTTCCGGTATCCAAGCCTTCCGGCGGTAACCCCCTTGGACGGCCGATGGGCATTGGCGGCGCTTCCAACCCGTTCAGAAAGGCTCGGATCGCCGATGGATCCTTGGGGCAGGCCGAGGAAATCGCGGGCGCCTGCCGGGCCGGCGGGCGCCCGGGGGCAAGGGTTCAGCCGTGGCGCATGAAGCGGCCGCCGAACTGGAACATCTCGTCCAGGGTCTTCTTCTGCCGGTCGTCCAGCGTGTTGTAGAAGTTGTCATAGGCCGGCCGGAGATCGGCGGCGATCGCCGCAGCCTCGCCCAGCGCGTCCTCGACCTTGGTCAGCTTCTCCACCGAGTTGCCGCCGCGCAATCCGCGCAGCTCGCCGCAGATTTCCTGCACGCGCGGCTCCGCCTTGGTGAGGGTGTCGCGCAGCGCCACCCAGGTGGTCTGCTGCTCGCCCTCGAACTTGGCGAAGCTTTCGAACGCGGCCAGGCCCTCGTTCAGCCGCTCGCCGGCGCGCGGCCCGCAGAACGCGCCGAGCATCAGGCCGCGGCCGTGGTGGTGCATCCGCATCTCGTGCATCGGCCCCCCATCCCGGCCGGGTCCGTCCGGCGGTGCCGCGACCACGCCGACGCCGCCCAGCACGGCGATGGCGCCGATGGCGCCGAGACCTGCGGCTGTCCAGTTGCGCATGTATCCGTCTCCCGTCTTGCTGCAGGAGAGACTAAGCTTCCGCTGTGAACCGCTGATGTCGCCCGAAGTAACGACGCCGCGCAGGACGGGACGGACCGTTGCCGGCAATGTCGGGATTGTGACGAAGTGCAACGCCCCCTGCCGGAGCCGCCGTTTGCCCGCTAAGATCAGGCGCATGGACACCAATCCCATCGTTCTGATCGTCGACGACGACCAGGAGATCCGCGACCTGGTCGCGGCCTTCCTGTCGCGGCACGGGCTGGCCGTGCGCACCGCCGAGGATGCGCAGGCGATGGACGAGCTGCTCGCCGCCGAGCCGGTGGACCTAGTCGTGCTGGACGTGATGATGCCGGGCGAGGACGGCCTGACCGCCTGCCGCCGGCTGCGCGCCGAGCGCCCGTCGCTGCCGATCATCCTGCTGACGGCGCTGGCCGACCCGATGGACCGGATCGTCGGGCTGGAGATCGGTGCGGACGACTATCTGGCCAAGCCGTTCGAGCCGCGCGAGCTCCTGGCGCGGATCCGCGCGGTCCTGCGCCGCACCCGCCAGGACGAAGGCGTCGACGATGCCCCGCCCCAGGAGCCGACCCTGCGCTTTTCCGGCTGGCTGATCTACCCGGCCCGCCGGGAGCTGCGCGATCCGACCGGCGTGCTGGTGCCGCTGACCGGGGGCGAGTTCGACCTCCTCCTGGTGCTGGCCGGGGCGGCCGGGCGGGTCCTGACCCGCGACCAGCTGCTCGACCGCACCAAGGGCCGCCAGGCCCACCCGTTCGACCGCTCGATCGACGTGCTGCTCTCGCGCCTGCGCAAGAAGCTGGGCGACGATCCCAAGGAGCCACAGCTGATCAAGACGGTGCGCGGCGGCGGCTATGTCCTGTCGGTGCCGGTGACCCAGGCATGAGCGGATCGTGAGGGACGGGCCGGGCACAGCCGCAGGTCGCTGGCTGCCCGAACGGGTGAAGCACTGGCTGGCGCCGGCCAACCTGACCACGCGCCTGGTCCTGCTGGCAGTGACGGTCGTGACCCTGGTGGTGGCGTTCGCGGCGATCTGGACGTTCTGGGAGCGCGCCGACACGGCCCGGCGCTTCGTCCGGCTCGCGACCATCGACCGGATGGCCGCGACCCAGCTGCTGGTCGAGCGGCTGCCCCCGCCCGAGCTGGACCTGGCGCTGCATGCGATCTCTGGGCCGCTCCTGCTCGTGCGCCTGCTCGACGAGCCGCGCGGCCGCCCGACCGACGACCCGCGCCTCGACCGCCATCTCGTCCGGCTGATGGCGCGCCACCCGACCGGCGTCTTTCTCGGCCGCGAGGTGGTGATCCGCCAGGTCGACCGCGAATGGCCGCCGAACGACGGCGACGGCCCGCCGGACCTCCTGCCGTCCTTCGCCCGCTACGAGGTCGGCATCCGCCAGAACGACGGCACCTGGCTGATCTTCACCGTGCCCGCGGACACCCTGTCCCGCTTCTGGCTGGGCCGCGCGGTGCTGATCGTGCTGGGGGTGGTGGCCGGTGCGGCGCTGATCGCCTGGCTCCTGTTCCGGCAGATCACCCGCCCGGTGACGGCGCTGGCGGTCGCCGCCGACCGGTTCGCGGCCGGGATGCCGGCCGAGCCCCTGCCCGAAAGCGGGCCGCCGGAGCTGCGGCGGGCGACCGCCGCGTTCAACCGGATGCGCCAGCGCATCGGCGAGCTCCTGGCCGAGCGCAACTCGATGCTGGCGGCGATCGCCCACGACCTGCGCACGCCCCTGACCCGGCTGCGCCTGCGCCTGGAGGACCTGCCCGACGATTCGGCCCGCGGCCGCGCCAAGGCGGACGTGCAGGCGATGGAAACGATGCTGCGCGAGACGCTGGCCTATGCCAAGGACGTGGCCGGCGTGGAGCAGGTCACCGATCTGGACTTCGCGGCCCTGGTGCGCACCGCGGTGGACGACCTGTCCGACAGCGGCCGGGAGGCGCAGTACGAGGGCCCGGACCGCCTGGTGCTGCGCGGCCGGCCGACCGCGCTGCGCCGCGCGGTCGACAACCGGCTGATCAACGCGGTGACCTATGGCGGCGCGGCCGACGTGACGCTCGCCGCCAGCGAGCGCGGTGTGCAGATGGTGATCTCGGACCGGGGCCCGGGCATACCCGTGGCGATGCGCGAGCGGGTGTTCGAGCCGTTCTTCCGCCTGGAAACCTCGCGCTCGCGCAGCACCGGCGGCACCGGGCTGGGCCTGGCCCTAGCCCGGGGGATCGTGCGCTCCCACGGTGGCGACATCGCCCTGGAGGACCGGCCGGGCGGCGGGACCGCGGTGAAGGTCACGCTGCCGCGCTGACGCCCGTCCCGCCCGGGCCAGGCCTTCAGTGCAGGGTCGCCGTGATCCCGGGGGCGTCCAGCGAGAAGGGCGGGATGCGGACGTCGAACTCCTCCCCGTCGTCCGTCACCATGTGGTAGCTGCCGAGCATGACGCCGGTCGGCGTCGGCAAGGGTGTGCCGGAGGTGTATTCGAACGACTGCCCGGGCTCCAGACGCGGCTGCTCGCCGACCACGCCCTCGCCGCGCACCTCGACCATCCGGCCGCGGGCATCGGTGATCCGCCAGTGCCGGGCAAGGAGCTGGACGGTCTCGGAGCCCTGGTTAGCGATGGTCACCCGGTAGCCGAACACCCAGCGCTGCTCGTCCGGCCGCGACTGGTCCTCGACGAAGAATGGCTCGACCGAGACGGCGATCGAGCGGGTCATGGCGTTGTACATGGCGGTTGCCACCTGTTCGTCCGATGAGGCGACAAAGATGATCTTGGTGAGCCGGTTCCTCCGTGTCCACGGCCCTTGCGACGGATAGGGCCGTTGAGCGCGCAATGCGGCACGACCAGCACGGGAAACGGGATGCGGGCGTGAATGAGAACAGTTGAATTAAACCTGTGGTGGAATTATGGTGAACACGGTCGCAAACGGATGGTGGTGACATGGGCAACGACGAGGACCGGCGCGACAGTGGCCGCGCCGACGACGCGATGAAGGCGGCGTTTGCGCAGCGCCTGCTCACGGTGATGCGCGAACGCGGCTGGACCCAGTCCGAACTGGCGCGGCGCGCGCGGATCGGGCGCGACAATGTCAGCGGCTACATCCGCGCCAAGAACCTGCCGGGCCCGGCCATCCTGAACCGGCTGTCGGCAGCGCTCGGCATCGGCCCGGAGGAACTGATCCCGATGCCGCTCCAGGACATTCCCAGCGCGCGCAAGAACCACGGCTTCACGCTGCGCCACCTGGCCGACGACGGCAACCGCGTCTGGCTGCAGGTCGAGCAGGCCCTGCCCTGGGACCAGGCCGAGGCGATCCTGCGGATCCTCGGCCATTCCCTGCAGCGCCCGGTCCTGACGGTCGAGCACCGCGCGGCCTGACGATACCAGGGCCGTGCGGACCTGACCGGGCGCGTCCCGGCCCAGGCCGCCGGCGCCTTGGCAGCCGGCTCCCATGGCGGACACCGGCCTTCCTGCGGTGCGCGGCCAGCGCCCATGGCGGGCCGGACGATCCTGCCGGAACGCCGGCGATGCAGGCTGCATTCGCCTCCCCATCCCGGCCCCTGACCGATCCCGGCCGCTTCTGGCCGTCAATCAGCGCGGGCGCCCATCCGGCCCGCGCGCTTGCCGTTGCGCCCTCCGGCGCGGCGCCAGGGTAGCGGCACACCGGTCCTGCAGCGTGATGCGCCTCGCCATGCCCGGGACAGGCCGCCCACGGCGGCGCCACTGTCCCGTGCGCACTGTGCCCTGGTTCCGGCGCGGCGATTGCCGAAGGATGCGCTGTGCGCCGAGTGCTCCGCCCGGCCAAGGGTCCTGCTGCCCCACACCTGCCCATGCAGCACCTCGCCGGCTGGCGGCCAGTGAGAAACGGCACGTTCGCGGCGTTCCAGCTGAACTGACCGGGCGAGCCCGTCCTGAGCTGGATCCGGCCATGGACAGCGCAGGCGGCCGGGCCGGCCACCGTCGCGGACTTTCGTTGACTCTGGTCAGGGGACGCGCTGCCAAAGTCGGCCCACGGCGATGTCGGCCACAGTGCTCGTCCTGGCTGCCAAGATTGGGTCCTGTGCCGGCGCCTGGTAGTCCGTAACTCACGTATCTAGTCGCCACAACCGCGCACGGCCGCGCAGCAGCACGGTCTGCGCCTGCGTGCGGGACCACGATGAGAATTTCGACAGAGCGTCGGGATCTCGGATGTGGCGAAAAGGCAGGCGCGTCAGAGGCCACGCGGCGCGGCTACCCAAACTTCCTTGGCAGGATGGAGCAGCGCTGAACCCGCCGCCGGCGGTCGGCATCGCCCGGTGCACAGCCGTAGCCAACCGGCTCCATGGGAGTGACCGCCCGCCGCGATGCCGCGGCGAACGGAAGGGACGTCAGGAGCGCACCACCAGGCAGTCATGGCCCTGCCGCTTGATCGCCTTGCAGGCCGTGCGGGCCTTGGCCTGGTCATAGCCGATCAGCCGGGCCAGGTAGATCTTGCGCCCCTTGCTGGACGAAGCGATCACGGTCGGTTTGCCGCGCAGCTTCCGGGCGACCTCGTCCGCGACCTTCTGCACCTGCCGGCGCGCCGCCTTTTCCGACGAGAAGCCGCCGACCTGGACGGCATACTTGCCTTTGGCCCGGCGCGGCTCCGGCGGCTCTGCCACGGCAACCACGACCGGCTTGGGCAAGGGTGCTGCCACCGGGATCACCTCGGCGTCACCCTGGTCCGTGTCGGTCGCTTCCACCAGCGGCTCCGCAGGCATGGCGGACGCCACCACCCGCACCGGGCCGGCCGCCGCCACCGCGACATTGTCCGAGGCCGTGCCCAGGCCCGGCATCGCGCGGGCGATCTGGATCGAGGCGAAACCATCGTCCAGGAGGCGCATGGTCTGCCGGTCGCGATTGCGCGCGGTCTTGCCGCCCAGCACCACCGCGATCAGCCGCCGCCCGCCGCGCACCGAGGAGGCCACCAGATTGTAGCCGGATGCGCTGATATAGCCGGTCTTCAGCCCGTCCGTGCCGGGATAGCGGCCGAGCAGCCAGTTATGATTGCGGATCGTGCGCCCGGCATAGGTGAAGTCGGCGCGCGAGAAATAGGGATAGTACTCGGGGAAGTCGTCGATCAGGTGCCGCGCCAGCGTGGCCATGTCCTTGGCGGTGGTGACCTGCCCCGGATCCGGCAGGCCCGAGGCATTGCGGAAGACGCTCTTCTTCATGCCGAGCTTGCGGGCCTTCGTGGTCATCTGCTTGGCAAACGCGTCCTCGCTGCCGGCCAGGCCTTCGGCCACCACGCTGGCCACGTCGTTCGCCGACTTGGTCAGCAGCGCCATGACCGCGTCGTCCAGCGAGATCGAGGAGCCGGAGCGCACGCCCAGCTTCGAGGGCGGCCGCTTCGCCGCGCGCGCCGAGACCGGCAGCCTGGTGTCGAGGGTCACCTTGCCGGCACGCACCGCCTCGAACGCCAAGTATACCGTCATCATCTTGGTCAGCGAAGCCGGATGGCGCAGCCCGTTCGGATCATCCGCCACCAGCACCTCGCCGCTGGCATGGTCGACCACCACCGCGGCGTAGCGCGGCCGAAGATCTCCCTTTGCCCCTGCACCGCCGGCGAAAAGCTGGCTCGCCGCCAGGGTGAACAGGGCTACGAGGAGATGCCTCGAAACGGTTGAGAAAGCCATGCCGCCGTCCACCCCGGGCGTGCCCGCAGAGCCCGACAGGAAGCATGCCCCTCGACAACCTTACCCTGTCGTTCCGGCCACTTGCGATGCACGCATCACACCGTACCTCAGGCAGGACTAACCGCGACCAGCGGTAGAAATCAACGGCTCAATCGCAGCGGGGACATTATTGTACGGGGTCGAGGAAACGGCGATACACCCAGCCGGTCGGCTGGCCGTCCCCCGGGATCCGGTACCAGCCCAGTTTCTCCTCGTTCGGCGTCACGATCTGGCCCTTCGCCAGGGAGCCGATCACCGAAAACGCGTTGCCCGGGCCGGCACGCAGGTTGACCGAGGTGGTCACCCGGTACCGTTCCGAACCGGCCGCGGGCTCGGCCGGAGCCTGCGCCGGGCCTGGTTCAGCCGGCGGCGCCGCGGCCGCTTCGTCGTCGCCTGCCTGCGGCGCCGGCTTGGCCGCGGGAGCCGCAGGAGCCACCTCGGCCGGCGGTGCCTCGGGCGAAGCTGCGGGTTCGGTCGCGCGGGCCGACTCCAGCGCCTCGTCCAGCGATGCCTGGGCGCGTTCCTGGGCCGCCTGGGTCCGGGCGACCGCCGCCTGCACGGAATCCGGGGCAGCACCCTCGGCGGCCCGCGGCACCGCCGTTTCCTGCGGGCCATCCGCCACCGGTGCCGGCGGCGTGGCCGCGGGCTTGCCCTGCAAGGCCGCCAGTGCCGCGACTGCGGTGGCATTGTCCGGTTCCAGCGCCAGCACCCGGCGGAAATCCGCGGTCGCCTCGGCGTTGGCGCCCATCTCCACCCGGAGCGCTCCGCGATACTGGAGCGCTTCCAGGTAGTTCGGGTCGATCGCCAGCGCCCGGTCATAGTCCTGCAGGGCGGCGGTCCGGTCGCCCCGGTTGGCGCTGGCGAGGCCGCGGGTCAGGTAGGCGAAGCGCAGGTTGCGGATCGTGGTCGGATCGTCGGCCTTGAGCTTCTGCGCTTCCAGGTAGTCGGCGATCGCCTCATCGTAGCGGCCGAGCTGGGAATAGGCGACGCCGCGGTTGTTGAGCGTCACCGCGAGTGCGTCCCGGTCCAGGCCGCCCGCTTCGATGGCACGGCCGAACGCTTCCGCCGCCTGCTCGAACTGGCCGGACCGGTAGGCGTCGTAGCCGACGCGCAGGTCGTCGGGGATCTGCGCCCGGACCTCGCCGCCATGGAAGGCGACCATCCCCGCAACGGCCAGCGCCGCAAACCAATGCCGCATGCGGCCCTCCTTGTTTCGCCGTTCCACGGGCCGGCCCTTCCCCAAGGCCCGGTGCGTCGCCATGCCGGCATGCCTCCTCGTCATGGCTCGCCACCCGCCTTGCGCGCGGCAAAGCGCGCCCGCAGCGTGGCGGCATGGCCGGCGCGGATGGTCTGCGGCGGGCGGGTCACCGCCAAGGCGTCCGCCGGAACGTCCTGGGTGATCACGCTGCCGGCGCCGACCAGGGCACCATCGCCGATCCGCACCGGCGCCACCAGCGCCGCGTTCGACCCGATGAACGCGCCGGCACCGATCTCGGTGCGGTGCTTGGCGAACCCGTCATAGTTGCAGGTGATCGTGCCCGCCCCGAGATTGGCCTTCGCACCCACGTCGGCATCGCCGACATAGGAGAGGTGATTGATCTTGGCGCCGGGCGCCACGCGCGCATTCTTGGTTTCGACGAAGTTGCCGACCCTGGCCCCCTCGCCGATCCGGCTGCCCGGCCGGATCCGCGCGAACGGCCCGATCTCGGCGCCATGGTCGATGGAGCAGTCGGCCAGATGGCTGAAGGCCTGGACATGGGCGCGGGCGCCGATCCGGACCTTAGGGCCGATCACCACGTAGGGCTCGATGATCGCACCTGGCTCGATCTCGGTGTCCGCGGACAGGTGCACGGTCTCGGGCGCCGTCATGATCACGCCCGCTTCCAGCGCCGCCAGGCGCTGGCGCTCCTGGAACAGCCGGTAGGCTTCCGCCAGCTGCACCTGGCTGTTGACGCCCACCCCGTCCTGCCAGGGGCCTTCCATCGCCACGCACGGCCAGCCGCGCTGCCGCGCCAGCTCCACGATGTCGGTCAGGTAATACTCGTTCTTGTCCGGCCGGTGCGGCACGGCGGCCAGCAGTTCCGGCAGGCGGGCGCCGTCCATCGCCATGACGCCCGCATTGCACAGGCCGGTGCGCTTGAGCTCCGGGTCGGCATGGCGCTCCTCCACGATCGCGACCAGCCTGCCATCCTCCTGGAGGAAGCGCCCATAGCCGGAACGGTCGGGCGGGCTGATCCCCAGCACCGCCACCGCCGCCTGCGCGTCCCGCCGCGCCTGAAGCAGCCCCTGCAGGGTCGTCGCGCTGATCAGCGGGGTGTCGCCGTAGAGCACCAGCACCTCGCCCTCGGCCGGCAGCCCGGCGGTCGCGACCTGGACCGCATGGCCGGTGCCGAGCGGCGGGTCCTGGACGGCCACCGAGAGCGGCAGGCCGCTCCGCTCCGCCGAACCCGCCACCTCCTCCATGCCCGGGGCCAGCACCAGCACGACCCGCGCCGGGGCCAGCTCGGCGGCGACCGCCAGGACATGGTCGAGCAGGCTGCGGCCTGCCAGCGGGTGGAGCACCTTCGGGCGCCCGTTCTTCATCCGGGTCCCCTTGCCGGCGGCCAGGACCAGAACGTGCAGCGGTGTCGTCATCGGTCTCCGTCTCTCGTCGTCGATCCCGCGAGGCAACGGCGCGGCCGGGCGCAACCCGTACGCTGGCCCGTTCCCGCCACCTGTCCGCCAGGGGCCGCGTCGCCGGGCAGACCCTTCCGCCCCTCGCGCGCGCTCGGCCGCAGTTTAGCGAGTCCGCTTGACCGGACAATGCATGCGCCCCTTCCTGCGGCGATCCCTGCCTGCCGCCCGTCCTTCCGAGGCCGGCAGGCGGACCGATCATGGAGCCCATCGCCTTGCCCTCGCCCCTTCCGCTGCGCGCCGTCCTGTTCGACCTGGACGGCACCCTGGTCGAATCGGCCCCCGACCTGCACGCCACCCTGGTCGAGGTGACCGCGGAACTGGGGGTGACGGCACCCAGCCTGCCCGAGCTGCGCGCCATGATCGGCGACGGCGCCCGCGTCCTGATCCGCCGCGCCCTCGACGCCGCCGGGCATCCGGACGATCCGGACCTGCTGGAGCGGTTGTTCGCGACCTTCCTGGCCCGCTACACCGCCCATCCCTGCCGGCACAGCTTCGCCTATGACGGGGTGGTCCCGGTCCTGCAGGCCCTGGACGCGCGCGGCCTTGCCATGGCCGTGTGCACCAACAAGCCGCACGCCCCGACCCTGGGCCTTCTGGAAGCGCTGGACCTCGCCCGCTTCTTCTGCGCGGTGGTGGGCGGCGACAGCCTGCCGGTGCGCAAGCCCGACCCGGAGCACGCCCACGCCACCCTGCGCGCTCTGGATGTTCCGGCGGAGCAGGCGGTCTTCGTGGGCGACAGCACCAACGACGTGGTCACCGCCCGCGCCGCCGGCATGAAGGTGATCGTGGTCAGCTACGGCTACACCACCATCCCGCCACGCGACTTGGGTGCGGACCTGGTGATCGACCATTTTGCCGACCTCCCGGCCGCGATCGACCGGCTCTGGGCGGCGCCGGCGGCCTGAACCGGCAGGCGCGTTGCGGCCGGACGTGCCGGATGCGCCATGGCCGGCCAGGCTACGGCCGTCCTTGCGCTGGCCGTGCCAGGGACGGCATCCACGCAGCCGGCATGGTGCAGGACCAGGATCGTCTGCGATCGGCCGCGCTTGGTGCGGGCGCGAAGCGGAGGATCTTTCCAGACGCAGCGAATGTTGCCGCGACCGAAGGACTGGCCTCGAATCGACATTAGGCCGGCGGTCCTGGCACGGATCCTGGCCCGGTGGCGGCCGTTACCTGCAGGCGACCGTCGGCCAGCCTCCTGGACGACGCGGCCCGGTCGATCGCCGGGCACCACGCCGGCCGACGGCCTGCTCCAGGCCCGGCAACCGCCGGCCAGGGCCAGGTGCGCCAGACGCATCCCGACGCTCCACGGGCAGCGGGCCGGCCGCTTCGGAGATCGGTGGATGTGCAGGTGGATGCATCCGTAAAGGATGGACGGCTCCCGGCACGGCCTGAACGACCATGCGCGGTCGCTCCAGCCCACCCCGGTTCCCGTAGCACGCGCGACCGATAGCGCCCCGCTCGTCGGCGTCGAGTGGGCATCCGCTACCCGGATGGAGCAGGCTAGGCCACCGCATCCCCGCCCAGGCCTGCGGCTGCGGACAGGGCGTAAAGGCCATGGCTGCGGCAGTCATGGGCGAACCGGGGATCAGGTCCGCAGGTACGAACCGCCTGTTCCGGCAAGCGGTGGCGCATGGCGGCAGCCTCCCCGTCAGCGTCAAGCCGCCATGCCGAGACGTGCCGTCTGCGCGCGCCAACTGCCGGAAGGCCGTGCGGCTGAGACAGTGTGGCCCCGGATCGTGCCGGGACCTCCCCCCGCTTGGCCAACTCCGTTCTGATGGCGCCGGCTGCCGCCGGGCGATCCAGGTCCGGCCGGACAAGTCACCGCCCCCGTCAACCTGCGGCTTGACAGCGTTCGGGCGACGGTGCACCAACCCGCGGCGACGGGCGCTTAGCTCAGCGGTAGAGCACTACCTTCACACGGTAGGGGTCACAGGTTCGATCCCTGTAGCGCCCACCATCCAGCCGCCCCTTCCCAAGATGACGCTCCCAAGGGGGCCGATGACGGCCAGCCGGGCCGTGGGGCCACTCGCAAACCGACCGGGCGATCCCTACATTGGCGTGGAGTCGAGCTGGATCGACGGAAGGATAGCTCCGCCCATGAACATGGTCCTGCGCAAGGTCGCCGGCTTCACGCTGCTGGTCGCGACGCTGGGCGTCGCGAGCTGCCAGGCGCTGTTCGTCCATGCGTTCTGACCGCGCCGGAGGACCCGGCATGGGCGACGCCATCCTGGGCGGCCGGGCAGCGCCGCAGCGCTGGGTGCCGGAAGTCCGCGCCCGGCTGGAAGGGCGCTTCGAGGCGCTGGTCCTGAACCTGTTCGCGCTGGTGCCGATCTTCGCGGCCTTCGTGGCCCTCGGCCGCGGCCGGACCGAGGCGGTGCTGGTCGACGTGGTCGCCGCCGCCCTGGTGATCGCCGCCTCGGCCGCGATCCGGGCCGGCCGGCGCGCCGAACGGGCCTTCCTGGCGCGCAGCGTCGCCCGGGCACCTGCCCTTCCACTGAAGGCGGTCGGCGCCGCCTGCCTGGGCGCATCCGCCTTTCTCCTGTCGTTTGCCGGGGCCGGCCATGCCTTCGGCGCGGGCCTCGCCTTCGGCGCCGGCGCCGCCGCCGCGGGCTTCCTGATGTACGGCTTCGACCCGCGCGGCGAGAAGCGGGCCGCCGAGCAGGCCGGCGTGGATACCGACCTGTTCCGCAGCGCGCTCGATGCCGCCGCCGCGCGGATCGCCGAGCTCGACCAGATCCGGCGCAGGATCGCGTCCCGGCCGCTCGCCCAGCGCCTGGCCCAGGTGGTCGGGCGGGCGCAGGGCCTGGTGGCGACGATCGAGCGCCAGCCGGACAGCTTCAACCGCGCCCGCAAGATGCTGAACCTCTACCTGGACGAGACCCTGTCGATCGCCCGGCGCTTCGCGAACTCCGGGCTGGACGGCGCCGACCCGGCGATCGAGCGCAAGTTCACCGAAGCGCTGGACGCCATGGAGACGGTCATGGCCGAACAGCAGCAGAAGCTGCTGGCGGCCGACGCGCTCGACCTGGACGTGCAGCTCGAGGTCCTGACGCGCCGGCTGAAGAGCGAGGGCCTGCATTGATGGCGGGACCTGCCGCCGATCGGCCGTCCGCGGGCGCCGCTGGCCATGCCGGTCCGGCGGGCCGCGCGGCTAACCCACCGCCGCTGGCTGCGCGCGGCGCCGTTGGAACCTGGCTAGCCGCCGCCCGTCCAAGCAATCGATCACGTCGCCGAGGGAGGATCGCCCGTTGAACGAACAGACCAGGACCTCCTCGACCCCGGTCCAGACCTGGAACGAGCCGCTTGCGCCGATGCCGGTCTCCGAGCCGCTCGTCCAGGCGCAGCCCGTGGCGCCGGCCCGGCCGGCAGCGCCCACGCCGCCGCCGATGTCCGGGGCGACCTCGGCCGGCCTGACCGCGACCGGTGCCGAGATCGCGGCCGCCGACCTGGCGCCCGAGCAGAAGGCCCGGATCGAGCAGCTCCTGGCCGAGATCGATCTCGGCGACAGCAATTCGGTGGTGCTGTTCGGTGCGCGTGCCCAGGGCGAGCTCACCAACATCAGCGAGCAGATGCTGGAGGGCGTGCGCAACAAGGATGCCGGCCCCGCCGGTGACGCGCTTTCCCGGATGCTCCTGACCCTGAAGGGCTTCGACACCGACGACCTGAAGGACGCGAAGAAGCCCAGCTGGCTCAGCCGGCTGTTCGGCGCGACCGAGCCGATCCACAAGTTCGTGCAAAAGTACCAGGAGGTCCGCGGCCAGATCGAGACGATCGGCGACAACCTGAACAAGCACAAGAACACGCTGATGGTCGACGTGGAGAAGCTCGACCGCCTCTACGATGCGACCCTGTCCTATTTCCACCAGCTGGCGCTCTACATCGCAGCCGGCGAGGAATTGCTGCGCAAGCTCGACCACGAGCAGATCCCGGTCCTGGCGAGCGCTGCGGAGCGTTCCGGCGACGTGCTGGCCGCCCAGCGCCTGCGCGACCTGCGCTCGGCGCGGGACGACCTGGAGCGGCGGGTCCACGACCTGAAGCTGACCCGCCAGGTCACCATGCAGGCCCTGCCCTCGATCCGCCTGGTCCAGGAGAACGACAAGGGGCTGATCAACAAGATCACCAGCACGCTCGCCAACACGATCCCGCTCTGGAAGACCCAGCTCGCCCAGGCGATCACGATCTACCGCTCCAGCCAAGCCGCTAAGACCCTGAAGGAGGCGACCGACCTGACCAACCAGCTCCTCGAGGCGAACGCCAAGAACCTCAAGGACGCGAACGCCATGGTGCGCGAGCAGATCGAGCGCGGCGTGTTCGACATTTCCGTGGTGGAGAAGGCCAACCGGGCGCTGATCGACACGATCCAGGACAGCCTGCGCATCGCCGACGAGGGCAAGATCAAGCGCGCCGACGCCGAGAAGCGCCTGATCGCCTGCGAGACCGAGCTGAAGCAGGTCCTGCGCGCGGCCTCGATGGCCAGGGGCGCCGGCAGCCCGGTCCGGCCCGGCGCGGGGGCCTGAGCCATGTCGCTCTGGGAACGGCTGACCGGCGAGTTCGTCGACGTCATCGCCTGGAAGGACGACAGCGCCGACACGCTCGTCTGGCGGTTCGAGCGCTGGCAGGACGCGATCAAGCAGGGTGCCAAGCTGACCGTGCGCGAGGGCCAGGTCGCTATCTTCGTCAGCGAGGGCCAGATCGCCGACGTGTTCCCGCCGGGCCTCTACCAGCTGGAAACCCGCAACCTGCCGATCCTGACCACGATCCGACACTGGGACCACGGCTTCAACTCGCCGTTCAAGGCGGAAGTCTATTTCGTCTCGACCCGCCGTTTTACCGACCTGAAATGGGGCACCAAGAACCCGATCATGCTGCGTGATCCGGAGTTCGGGCCGGTCCGGCTGCGCGCGTTCGGCACCTACACGATCAAGGTCGCCGACGCGCCCCTGTTCCTGCGCGAGCTGGTCGGCACCGACGGCCACTTCACCACGGACGAGATCAGCAACCAGCTGCGCAACATGATCGTGGCGAAGATGGCGCAGGCACTCGCCACCAGCGGCGTGCCGGTGCTGGACCTCGCCGCCAACTACGAGAAGCTCGGCACCTTCGTCACCGAGCGCACCGCACCGCTGGTGCGCCAGTCCTACGGCATCGACCTCCTGCAATTGCTGGTCGAGAATGTTTCCCTGCCGCCTACGGTCGAGGAGGCGCTGGACCGGCGCACCTCCATGGGCGTGATCGGCGATCTCGACCGCTACACCCGCTTCCAGGCTGCCGAGGCGCTCGGCCGCAGCGGCGGCGACGGCGCCGTGGGTGCCGGGATCGGGCTTGGCGCCGGGATGGCGATGGCGCAGCAGGTCGCCGGCGCGTTCGGCCAGGGCGCCGCCCAGGCAGCCGGCTCCGGCCCGCCCTCCGCCGCCGGTCCATCCGCCGGCGCAGCCGGCATGACGCCGCCGCCGCTGCCGTCTTCGCCCGCTTATCACGTGGCCCTCGACGGCACCGCGAAAGGTCCGTTTCAGGCCGCCGAGTTGCGCGACTTGGTTCAGGGCGGCAGGCTGGACGAGGAAACCATGGTCTGGACTGCAGGCATGGCCGACTGGGCCAGGGCGGCCGACCGTCCGGACCTGGCGCCGCTGTTCGCCGACCGTCCGCCGCCGCTGCCCGGCAGCTGACGGATGGCAGGTCCCTGGGGCGAGCGCCCGGAGACGGACGCCGGAGACCCGCGTGCGCCCGCGCCGGATCCAGAGGCACGCCATGAGCACCCGGCCGGCGAGCGGCGCTTTCCCTGTAGCCAGTGCGGCGCGTTCCTGACCTTCCGGCCCGGGACTCAGGTGATGGTCTGCGGGTTCTGTGGCCATGAGAACCGGATCGAGGAGGTCGAGAAGCCTGGGAGCCTGCGGGGGCTGGATTTCAGTGCCTGGCTTGGCCGGCTCGCCGGCCAGCGCGAGGTCGAGGAAACCCGTACGGTCAAGTGCGAGGCCTGCGCCGCCGAGTTCGGCTTCGACGGTGACCAGTTCAGCGGCACCTGCCCGTTCTGCGGCTCGCCCACGGTCACCGATGCCGGGATCAACCGCCGGATCCGGCCGTCCGGCGTCCTGCCGTTCGGGATCGACCGCGCCGCGGCCGAGGCCGCGTTCGACCGTTGGCTGTCCGGCCGGTGGTTCGCCCCGTCCGACCTGAAGCGCCGGACCGAGAAGCGCGAGCGCCTGACTGGCATCTACCTGCCCTACTGGACCTATGACAGCGCCACCCGCTCGATCTATCGCGGCCAGCGCGGCGACCGCTACACCACCATAGAATGGGTGGCCGTCAGCGACGCGAAGGGCAATGTGCGCCGCGTCCAGCAGCCGGTAACCCGGATCCGCTGGCGACCGGCCGCGGGCCAGGTCGCCCGGGACTTCGACGACGTGCTGGTGCCAGCCGCGGAAAGCCTGCCCGCCGCCATGGTCGACCGGCTGGAGCCCTGGGACCTGCAGGACCTGCGCTTCTACCGGGCCGAGTACCTGGCGGGCTTCAGGGCCGAGGCCTACGGGCTGGACCTGGCCGCCGGCTTCGACCGCGCCCGGGTGAAGATGGACCAGGTCATCCGCCAGGACGTCGCCCGCGCCATCGGCGGCGACGTCCAGCGCATCGACCATGTCGAGACCCGCCACGCCGACGTCACCTTCAAGCACGTGCTCCTGCCGGTCTGGCTCGCCGCCTATCGCTACCGGGGCCGCCCCTACCGCTTCATGGTCAATGCCCGCACCGGCCAGGTGCAGGGCGAGCGCCCATGGTCCTGGCCGAAGATCCTGGCCGCGGCGGTGCTGGCGGCTTTGCTCCTGACCCTGATCTTCGCGCTCCTGGCCGATGGCGGCCTGATCGACCAGGTCCTGCGCCAGCTGCGCTGACCGCCGGACTGTTCCCGCCGCGCCACCAGCGGGCGCCGGAACGGGCGCCACGGGCGAGACGGCTGCCACATGGTCGCGCCGGATGCGCCATCCGTGGCGCCCGCCCGCTGGCCGGCCTATGCGGGCCACGCAGGAGCCCAGCGCCCGCCCGGCCACCGGCGGAAAGCCCAACCGATGCGAGAGGAGCCGCCCGATGCGCAGCGACCCGTCCCCAGCCCACCTCCCTGCGGCCCCCGGCCAGGCCGGGCAGGTGGCCAGGGGACTGCCGGCTGCCGCCGCCATCGCCGCGGCCCTGGCGGTCGGGATCGGCGCGATGGGCGCCCATGGCTTCCGCGACGCCGGCGACCTGCGCGGAGCCATGCTGATGGAGACCGCCGGGCAGTACCTGATGTGGCACGCCCTGGGCGTGCTGGTCCTGAGCGTCCTGCCGGGACGCCTGCGCATCGCGATGACGCTGCTGCTCGCCTCCAGTGCCGTGTTTGCTGGCACGCTGGTGCTGCTGGCGCTGGGCGGCCCCACCTGGCTCGGCGCGATCACCCCGCTTGGCGGTGCCGGCCTGATCCTCGGCTGGATCATGGCCGCGTGGGCGCTCCTGCGCCGGCACCGGCAGGCCTGAGCAACGCCGAAGCCGCCCGCTTGCGCCGTTTCACGGCTGGAAACCCTGAACCAGGCTGCCCGCCACCAGGTACCAGCCGTCGACCAGCACGAAGAAGATCAGCTTGATCGGCAAGGAGATCATCACCGGGGGCAGCATCATCATGCCCATCGACATCAGGATCGATGCGATCAGGAGGTCGATCACCAGGAAGGGGATGAAGATCAGGAAGCCGATCTCGAACGCCCGGCGCAGCTCGCTGATCATGAAGGCAGGCACCAGGCTGCGCAGCGGCGTTTCTTCGGCGGAATCGGGATGCAGGCCAGCCAAGTCCAGGAACAGGTCGAGGTCCTTTTCCCTTGTGTGGGCGAGCATGAAGGCACGCAGCGGTTCGCTGGTCCGCTCGAACGCGGTCGCCTCGTCGATCTGCTCGGCCATGTAGGGCGCCAAGCCCGCCTCGTAGGCGCGCTGGAAGGTGGGGCCCATCACGAAGGCGGTCAGGAACAAGGCCAGACCGATCAGAACCGGGTTCGGCGGCGTCTGCTGCAGGCCGAGCGCGCTGCGCAGGAAGGACAGCACGATGACGATCCGGGTGAACGAGGTCACCATCACCAGGATGCCCGGCGCCAGGCTCAGCACTGTCACCAGCGCCACGATCTGGACGAGCTGGCTGGTGTAGGAGCCGCCGTTCAGGTCCAGGGACACGCCCTGCGCGGCCGCCGGGCTGCTGGCCAGGAGCAGGCCGGCCGGCACGGCCAGGTAGGAAGAGAGCTTCCGGCATCTCATGCCCGCTGCTCCCCCGATGCCGGCAGGGAAGCTAGCACTGCCTCGTGCCGGCCGAGCGCCAGCGGCGGGTTGCTGCCCAGCACCAGCAGGTGGTCGCTGCCGCGGTAGCGGACCACCACGATCCGGTGGCGCATGTCGAGCGCCCGCTGCGCCACGACCTCCAGCCCGTCGCGCGACGGCCCGTCCGCCAGGACGGTCGGGCGGAGCCGGCGCAGCACCCAGGGCGTAAGCCCGAGCAGGATCGCCGCGACTGCGACCGCCAGGAGGATCCGCCAGGGATCCAGCTCGGCCGCACTCACCGGCCGGCCCGCCCGGGCCAATAGGCACCGAGCGCCTGGCGCCGGCGCCCCTGCCGGGACAATTCCAGCGCAGCGCCAGCGTGCGCCTCGGCCAGGAGTTCCACCAGGGTCTCCAGCTCGTCCAGAAGGGCCAGCGTGGTCGGCGCATGCGGCGAAAGCAGCAGCTTTGGCGCCATGCCGGCACCGGCCATCTGCAGCAGCGGCCCGATTTCCGCCGGATCCGCCTGGAGCATCGCCCGGATCGCGGCGATGCGGGCGGTCAGGTCGGCCACGCCTGCCGTCGAGGCCGCTTCCGCATCGTCGGGCTGCCTCATTGCCGTGCCGCTCATGCCATACCCCCATCAGGCCGATCGGCCATGGCGGCATCATGGCGGCCAAGGATTAAGATTCCGTTGCCATGCCCGGTGAAGTCGCCCGTCCGCCCTTCGCGGGCGCAGGCAGGCTGCCTATCTGCCAGGAGGCTCCGCAGCGGGCGGTGCTGCGCGGCGGAGGGAGCCTTGGGCATGCGCGACTGGACGGAAGAGGAACTCACCCGGTTCTCGCGGCAGATCGTGCTGCGCGAGGTCGGCGGGGTGGGCCAGGCGCGCCTGCTCGACGCGAAGGTGGCGCTGGTGGGCGTGGGCGGCATCGGCGCGCCCGCCGCCATGTTCCTGGCGGCCGCCGGGGTCGGCACGCTGCGGCTGATCGATCATGACCGGGTCGACCTGTCCAACCTGCACCGCCAGGTGCTGTTCCGCCGGCAGGACGTCGGGCGCGGCAAGGTGGCGGCGGCCGCCGAAGCGCTGCTGGCCGCCTCGCCGGCGCTGCGGATCGAGGCTCACCCGTACCAAGTCACCCCAGACAATGTCGGCACGGCGCTGGCGGGGGTCGATGCGGTCATCGATGGCACCGACCGGTTCGAGGTGCGGGTCCAGGTCGCCGATGCGTGCGCCCAGGCTGGCATTCCCCTGATCGCCGCCTCCGTGCAGGGCTTCGACGGCCAGATCGTCCTGCTGCGCCCTTACCTGGGCCCGCCCCACCCGAGCTATCGCTGCATCTACCCGGACGATCCGCAGCCGGGCGCGCTGCCGAGCTGCACGGTGTCCGGCGTGCTGGGTCCGGTCCCGGCCACGGTGGCCGGCCTCGCGGCGACCGAGACGATCAAGCTCCTCCTGGGCATGCCGGAAGCCGGGCCACCTGCGCCGCTGATCTGCTACGACGCCTTGAGCGGAAGCCTGCACCGGATCGAGATCCCGCGCACCGCCGCCGCGGATCCGCGCCCGGATGCCACGCCAGCCATCCCCCCTTATGTCGCCGGATGAGCCAGTTCCGCGCTTGTGTCGTCGATGATCTTGCATGAACCGGCCGATTTCACTAACCCAGCGCCGTCTCGGTGTGGCGAGCCGGGATCGGTGAGCGGACGTAGTGCCATGAAAGGCATGCGCGTTCTCGTGTCCTTGACTTCCTATTTACCAGGCAGGGGCGATGAACAACACTGGCGCTATCGCGGACGACTTGGTCGAGATCGACGACGATTATCGGCCGTCCGACGATGAATCCTACATGAATCCCAAGCAGGAAGCGTATTTTCGCAAGAAGCTGCAGGCCTGGCGGGACGAGATCCTGCGTGGCTCCGACGAGACGCTGAAGCAGCTCAAGGAGCAGGACACGCGCCTGCCTGACGCCACCGACTGGGCCAGCGCCGAGATTCAGCGTTCGTTCGAGCTGCGCACCCGCGACCGCGAACGCAAGCTGCTCAGCAAGATCGACGCGGCGCTGCGCCGGATCGACGAGGGTTCCTACGGCTATTGCGAGGAGACCCAGGAACCGATCGGGATCCGGCGCCTGGAGGCCCGGCCGATCGCCACCCTCGCGATCGAAGCCCAGGAACGCCACGAGCGGCGCGAGCGGACCTACCGCGAGGAGTGATCGGAGGCTTTCCGGCAGAACCTGCCGGGCAGTTCCTGCCGGACCGGCTGTCCATGCCGGGCTGATCCCACCTTCCGCAAAGTCGTCTGCGCCGTTCTACCGATGGCGCAGACGCACGGGTCCCGCCGGGGCCGCTCAGGTCGCCTGACCCAAGGCGCGGCAGGCGCCGGCAAGATCGCAGCAGTTCGTCCTGGCACAGAGGTTGCTGTTCCGTTCGCCGAGTTCCTGCAGCGGCGGACGAATGCCCCACCTCACCCTCTCAGCACTTTTCCCGGCCGCCCCCGCACCGGTAGGCTACAGCGCGCTTGGCGGCCCGCCGGAGGCGAAAACCTTTTCCGGCCTGTTGTGTGCAGCGGAGCATGGCGGCCTCGTTGCTCCCACGAGCGGCAAAGCCGGGCTCGCGGCGGCCACCCTGCCGAACTCGGTCATCGGTCCGGCTGCCGAAGCGAGCGTGCTTGCTGCCGGCGCGCCGATTCCGGGCAAGGCCGTGCCGGATGGCGATGGCCTCCCGGCCACGATCGGCGGGGTTGCAGGTACGGACGGGCCTGCCGAGCCCGGCCCTGCCGACGCCGCGCCGGATGCCAGGCCGGAAGAACCCGGGCCGCCCACCCCTGTCGTGATCCTCGTCCCGGCACCGGCCGCAAGTCCGGCTGCCGCGGCACCCGGCGGCGCGGAATCTGCCATGCATGTGCCGGCCGCACCGGCACCGACCGGAGCCGACCCAGGCGCCTCACCTGGAAGCGCCGCTGCCGACCTACCCGACCAGGCACCCGTAGCCGAGGAGGCGGCCGAAACAGCCGATGGCCAGGCCGAGGCCGCTTCGGCCGACCCGCGATTGGCGGCTGCATCGCTGCCGGGTATCGCCGGGACCGGCGGGGCGGTCCTGGTCCTTTCGCCTGGCGCCGTACCGGCCTATCCTGTCCTCTCGCCACAGCGGCCCGGACAGCTCGCGCGGACCGCATCTCTCCCGGCTGGCGAAGCGTCACGGCCGGGAGCCGATCCGACGGCCAACGACCCACTCACCCAGGACATGCCTGCGGAGGCCCCGGCAGGCCAGCCGGCACATGGCAGGGATGCTGCCGCTTCGCCGCAGCATGGCCGCATCGCTGATCCCGGTGTAAGCACCGAATCCCCTGGCCCGGCATCGCCCGACCGCGCCGCGTCCGATGTTCTCGCGCCAGCCACGGACCCGATGTCCGGACCGGCGGAGATCGTGGAGCCCGTGCGTGCCCGCCAGCTAGAAACCTACACCCGCGGCGTCCCACGGGCTACGCCGGCGGAGCAGCTGGCGCCACACGTCGTCCAGGCGGCGGCAGGCGGGCGCCAGGTGATTTCGGTCCAGCTCCACCCCAGCGAACTGGGGGTCGTGCAGATCCGCATCACGGTGGACCAGGACCGCAAGGTCCGTGCGGTGCTGAGCGCCGGGCAACCCGAAACGGTCGACCTTCTGCAACGACACGCCCAGGGCCTCGAGCGGGCGCTGACCGCGGGTGGCCTGGCGCTGGCCGACCAGGATGCGGTCACCTTTGACCTGGGTACGGCCGGGCAGGGATTCGGCCGGTCTTCCGACGATCGGGCACCCGGTCAGGCAGCCGGCCAAGCGTCCGGGGCCGATCGGGAAGAGCACGGACCGAGCGCCGGCAGCGCCTGGACACCGGTCCGGCATGCCGTTGCCGACAGCCTGCTCGATCTCGTCCTCTGAGCGGAGCACATCCCATGTCCTCGATCGAATTGGCGATCAATGCCCTGCCCGGGTCGGGCGGCAGCGCCACCAAGACCGCCGCGGCCAAGCTCACCGACCATTTCGACGACTTCCTGTCGCTGCTCACCACGCAGCTGAAGAACCAGGACCCGCTCTCGCCCATGGATACCGAGACCTTCACCCAGCAGCTGGTCCAGTTCACCTCGGTCGAGCAGTCGATCAAGACCAACCAGAGCCTGGAGCAGCTGATCGGGCTGGTGCAGGGCACGCGCCAGACCGCGGCGCTGGAATATCTCGGTACGACCGTCCAGGCGAGGAGCGACCGGACCGCCCTGGCCGCGGAAGGACCGGCTGGGATCGCCTACGAGCTGCCGACGGACGCAGCCAGCGTCCAGGTGAAGATCTTCGATGCGAAGGGCAACCTGGTCGCCGAGACCCGTGGCCCGACCGGCGCCGGCGCCCAGCGGATCGCCTGGGACGGGACCACCACGGACGGCAGCCGGGCCGCCGCCGGCACCTACAAGGTGGCCATTACCGCCACCGGCCTCGATGGCAAGGGTCTCGAGGTCGTGCAGACGGTGCATGGCACGGTGGATGCGATCGACCCGTCCGGCGACCAGCCGACCCTGTCCGTCGGCGGCATCGACGTTGCCTTGTCCGATGTGACCGCCATCGCCCGGCCGCAGTGACCACGTCACGCGGCCTGGGCTCTTCCCGACATCGTCGTCTTCGAGGAGTTCATGTCATGAGCCTGTTCGGTTCCCTGTTCACCGGCGTGTCGGGCCTTTCCGCCCAGAGCCGCTCGATGTCGGTGATCTCCGACAATGTCGCGAATGTCGGCACCGTCGGCTACAAGGGCGGCGTGTCGAATTTCGCCTCGCTGGTGGTGAGCCCCAACCAGCAGCGGGCCTTCAGCCCGGGTGGGGTCCAGCAGTCCACGCAGTTCCTGATCAACAAGCAGGGCCTGGTCCAGGCGACCGGCTCGGCGACCGACGCCGCCATTGTCGGCAACGGCTTCTTCGTGGTGGCGCAGAACCCGAACGGCACGGGTGGCCCTCTCTACACCCGGGCCGGCTCGTTCGCGCCGGACGCGGACGGCTACCTGCGCAGCGCCAACGGCTTCTATCTCCTTGGCTGGAAGCTCGACACCAGCGAGCAGCCCATGGACATCAACGTGACCCAGCCGGTCAACGTGCGGGACCTGAATGCGACCACGGTCGCCACCGCCAAGCTGAAGATTGGCGCCAACCTCGACTCCGAGCAGGCGATCCACACCGGCGCCTATGCCGCCGGCGACATGGCGGCCTATCAGGCGTCGAACGGCTCGACCGGCGTGGCGCCGGATTTCAAGCGGCAGATCCAGGTCTATGACAGCCTGGGCAATGCCCGCAGCATCACCGTCGCATTCCTGCGCACGCCCGGGGCCGCGACCTGGAGCGTCGAGCTCTACGCCGATTCGGCCGACATCGAGGCGGCCTCCCATGCGAACGGCCTGCTCGCCTCCGGCACGGTCAGCTTCAACGGCAATGGCAGCCTGGCCAGCGCCGCGATCACGCCCACCTACCCTACCGGCGCCACAGTGGGCGCACCGGTCGGGATCGACTGGCTGAACTCGACCGGCTCGGAGGATTCGTCGATCGTGTTCGACTGGGGCGCCATCGGCGGCACCGACGGCCTGACCCAGTTCTCCGGCGAGAGCGCCGTCTCGTTCGTGACCAAGGACGGTGCGGGCTATGGCGAGCTGAACGCCGTGCGGATCGACGATTCCGGCTTTGTCGAAGCCTCGTTCTCCAACGGCGAGGTCCGCCGGATCTTTCAGATCCCGGTGGCGACCTTCGCCAATCCGACTGCATTGCAGCCGCGCTCCGGCAACGTGTTCGCGATGACCCGCGAGTCCGGGGACGCCAACCTGCAGATCGCCGGAGCCGGCGGTGCAGGACAAATCTCGCCCTCCGCCCTGGAAGCGGCCAATGTCGACCTGGCCGACGAGTTCACCAAGATGATCGTCACCCAGCGGGCCTATTCCGCGAACGCCAAGGTGATCACCACGACGGATGACATGCTGGACGAGCTGATGCGGATCAAGCGCTGATTGGCTGATTTGACTGCTCGCACATCATAGTATGTCTCTCCACCATGATTGCCGCAATTGCAGCTGATTACTTAGATCCGACTTAAGGAGCCGTGCCATATTCGGGAATCGGCGGCACGGCCGCCTCAAGTCCAAGTCGGAGAAATAGGATGGCCAGCAGGATGGACGCCGGCGTCATGGAATCCGCCACGGCAGGAGCCGGCGCGATCGGCGCGCCGGTCCAGGCCGCGATCGGCCCGAACGGCAACCTGCTGCGGGCGGAAGACCTGCCGCCCAGCAACACGCGGCGCTGGGTGGTGCGACGCAAGGCCGAGGTGGTCGCGGCGGTGCAGGCGGGCCTCCTGTCCCAGGAGGCCGCCTGCGCGCGTTACGGCATTTCGGCGGAAGAGTTCGAGATCTGGCAGACGGCGATCCGCTGCCATGGCCTGGGCGGCCTTCGGGTGACCCAGATCCAGGCGATCAAGCGCCGCACGGGCAGCGATGCTGCCGGGCGCAGCGGCAGGTAGCGGGCAGGGCCGGGCGAGCGGACGAGGATCCGGCCAGGAGGAGGATCGGCAGGCACGGCGAGCGTTAACCCGGCATTAACCGGGGCCGGCTAGTTTCCAGGGCGGGGCGGCGTGGTGCCGCCGGCGAGCCGCCTTCGGGAACCATGGACACACCCACGCCATCCCTGCCTGCCGGCTCTGTGGCCGCTCCCGACCAGGGGCGCGGCCGGACGGCCGGGCGGCTTCTTGCCGTCGTGGACACCGTGCGGGCTTTGGGCCCGGGCCGGCTCCTGGCGCTGGGCACCATCGTCCTGGGCTTCGTGATGTTCTTCGCCTTCGTGGCCGGCCGGGCGCTCGAACCCGGCTATGCATTGCTCTATGCGGAACTGGCCCCCGAGGATGCCCGCCTGATCGTCGACCGCCTGCAGGCGCAGGGGGTTCCTTTCCGGCTGAACGAGGCGGGCGATGCGGTCATGGTGCCGCAGGACCAGATCGGCCGGCTGCGCATGGATCTGGCCGCCGAGGGCATGCCCGCCGGCAGTGCGGTCGGCTACGAGATCTTCGACCAGACCGGCAGCTTCGGCCAGACCGACTTCCTGTCGAACGTCAACCTGCGCCGCGCCCTGGAAGGCGAGCTGGCGCGCTCGATCTCGACGCTGAAGCCGGTGCGCACCGCCAGGGTGCACGTGGTGCAGCCGGAGCGGTCCCTGTTCCGCCGCGACGAGGCGCGGCCGACAGCCTCGGTGGTCCTGGGCCTGCGCGGCGGTGCTGCGCTGGATGCACGTCAGGTCCAGGCGATCCGGAACCTGGTGGCCGCGGCCGTGCCGGGGCTGGATCCGGCCGGGATCACGATGGTCGACGACCGCGGCAACCTCCTGGCTCGCTCCGGCGAGGCTGGCGAAGCCGGCATGATGCCGGGCGAGGTCGACGAGCTGCGTGGCAGCTACGAGGCACGGATCCGCCAGAAGGTCGTCCAGCTCCTGGAGCGCTCGGTCGGGCCCGGACGGGTGGATGCCGAGGTCACGGTCGAGATGAATTTCGATCAGGTGACCACCACGGCGGAAACGTTCGATCCGCAAAGCCAGGTCGCGCGCAGCACCCAGACGGTCGAGGAGGACACCAGCCGCGAGCAGAGCGAGGCGGACCAGTCGGTTTCCGTCGCCAACAATCTGCCGACCGCCCAGGCGCCGGCCGGGCCGTCGAGCGGCAGTCGCGAGAAGAGCAACCGCAGCGAGGAAACCGTCAATTTCGAGATCTCCCGCACCGTGCGCAACGAAGTGCAGCGCCCGGGCGGCATCCGCCGGCTGTCCATCGCGGTCCAGGTGGACGGGATCCGGACTGTCCAGCCGGACGGATCGACCGGCTATGCCGAGCGCACGCCGGAGGAACTGGCCGAGCTCGAGGCGCTGGCCAAGAGCGCTGCCGGCTTCGATCAGGCGCGCGGCGACGTGTTCCGCATCGCGAGCCGGCGTTTCGTCGATGCGACGCCGCCGGCCGATCCCGAACCGGGCCTGCTGGAAGCGGTCTTCGCCGAGGCGCCCCGCCTGGTCGAGACGATCGTCCTGGCGCTTTTGGCCCTGGCGGTGCTGTTCTTCGGCGTGCGCCCGCTCATGGGCCGCCTCCTCCCGCCCGCGGACCGCTTCGAGCCGGCAGCCGCAACCGCCCTGCCGATCCTGCCGGGCAGCGATGCCGCAGGGCCGGACGGAGTTGCATTGGACGCTGCCGCGCCGGATGGCGAGCCGGGCCCGGCCCGGCGCCGTCTGGAAGCGGCCGGAACGGCAGCCCTGCCGGCACCGGACAGCCAGGGCAGCGCCTCCAATGCGCTCGTACAGGAAGTGATGCGCATCGTGGACGAACGCCCGCAGGACGCCGCCAAGGTGATCCGCGGCTGGCTCGGAGAGTGAGATGACCCAGGAACTCGTGGCCCTCGCGACGACACCGGCCGCACGTGGCATCGACAAGGCGGCGGTGCTGATGCTGTCGCTGCAGCCTGACCAGTCGCGCCGGCTGATGGAGGGCCTGGAGTTCGACGACATCAGGGCGGTGTCGCAGGCCATGTCGGCGCTGGGAAGGACCGACAGGACCACGGTCGAGCGGGTCCTTCGCGAGTTCTGCGAGCGGGCCGGCACCATGAGCGGCGTGGTCGGCAGCTACGACGCCACCGAGCGGCTGCTCGCCTCCTTCCTGGAAAGCGAACGGGTCGAGGCGATCATGGAGGAGATCCGCGGTCCGGCCGGGCGGACCGTCTGGGAAAAGCTCGCCAACGTCAACGAGGCGGTGCTGGCGTCCTACCTGAAGAACGAATACCCGCAGACCGTGGCGGTGGTCCTGTCCCGGATCGATCCCGCCCATGCGGCGCGGGTGCTGGCACACCTGCCGGACGATTTCGCCCTTGAGGTCGTCACCCGGATGCTGCGCATGGACGTGGTCCAGAACGAGATCATCGGCGACGTCGAGCGCACGTTGCGCGCCGAGTTCATGAGCAACCTCGCCCGCACCCACCGCCGCGACAACCACGAGGTGATGGCGGAGATCTTCAACTTCCTCGACCGTCAGACCGAGAGCCGCCTGATCGCCTCCCTGGAAGGGCGCGACAAGGATGCGGCCGACCGGATCAAGGCGCTGATGTTCACCTTCGAGGACCTGGTCCGCCTGGACGCGGCCGGCGTGCAGACCCTGATCCGCAGCGTCGGCAACGAGCGGATCGGCCTGGCGCTGAAAGGGGCGAGCGACCGGCTGAAGGAGCTGATCCTGGGCAACATGTCCGAGCGCGCCGCCAAGATCATGAAGGAGGACATGGCGGCGATGGGCCCGGTCCGGCTGAAGGACGTCGAGGAAGCCCAGCAGTTCCTGGTGAACACGGCAAAGGACCTGGCCGCGTCGGGCGACATCTTCGTCGCCGATGGCAAGAACGACCAGATGGTCTACTGAGATGGCGACGACCGGATGGACCATGCTGGCAGAGCATCGCAGGTCCGACCTGCTGTCCCGCCCGCGCCGGGCCAGGTTCGTCTTCCCCGACCTGGGCGAAGCGGCCGGAGCGAGCCAGCCGGCACCCGCCGATCCCCTGCCGGCCGCCGGCCCGTCTCGCGACTGCGATCTGGCGTTCGGTGAGGACGAGATCGCGCGCGCCATGGCCTGGAGCGCCGCCGAGGCCGGCGCCGCGGCCAGGGCCGCCGCTGCCGATGCGGCGGAAGAAGCGCTGCACCGTGCCGCGAGCAGGCTCGCCGCAGAAGTGCCGGCCCTGCAGCGGGCACAGGACGAAGCGGCCGACCGCGTGCGCTCGGAGGTCCGACGCCTGTTCGGCGCGTTCGCCGAAGCCTGCCTGGACCGGATCGCCGGGACGGCCCTGGCCGAAGCGATGAACCGGGCGGTCGAGCGGATCCTGGCCGAGATCGCGCCGCCAGCCGAGCTCGTCGTCGAGGTCGCCCCGGCGCTGGCCGACCGGGTCGCGGCCGCCCTGGCTGCCGACGGGTCGCCCGGGCAGGGCCGCTGCATCGTTCGCGGGCAGGCAGCCCTGGCACCCGGCGACGTCGCCGTCACCTGGCGCGACGGCTGGGCCGAATGGTCCCTGGACCGCCTGCGCCAGGCACTGGCCATGCAGCTCGACGAGCCGGCCACCGATGCCGGCAAAGCGGGCGGACCGCCGCCTGCGGACGACCTGCCCGCCCTCACCCAGCCTTCCCATGGAGCGACCGCATGACGCCGAGCAACCTGTCTCTCGACAGCTTCGAGCCGGGCCCGGAGGAGCCGCCGCCGGCCGAGTCCCGTCCCCTGGCCGGTGCCGCCGGCGCGCTGGGTGCCGTCTACGACATCCCGGTCCAGCTTGCCGCGGTGCTGGGTCGTGCCTCCATGCCGGTCAACCAGCTCCTGCGCCTGGGACGGGGTGCCGTGGTCGAGCTCGACCGCAAGGTCGGCGAGCCGATCGACATCTTCGTCAACAACCGGCTGATCGCCCGCGGCGAGGTGATCGTGGTCGACGACCGGCTGGGCGTGACCATGACCGAGATCATCAAGGGCGAGCAGTGAGCGGCCGGTAACGGGCGGCAGGGCCGGAGGGAAAACATGCGTCTTCTGATCGTGGGCCAGAATGTTCCCGAAGTCGTGCTGGCGGCCGAACTGGCCCAGGCGCGGGGCGCCAGCGTGCGCCGCGCCGACCGCCTGGCCGCCGCCCTGGAGGCCCTGCGCGCCGGCCAGGGCGCCGACCTTTTGCTGCTGGACGTGGCGGACGACATCGCGCGTGCGATCGCCCAGCTCTCGGCCGAGCGGATCCACTTGCCCGTGGTCGCCTATGGCGTCCACACCAGCCCGCGCGCCGCGGCGGATGCGATCCGGGCCGGTGCCCGCGAGTTCCTGCCGCTTCCCCCAGATCCCGACCTGATCGCCGCGATCCTGGAAGCCAATGCCGCGGCGCCCGGCGATTTCATCGCCCAGGACCCGAAGATGCTGGCGGTGCTGGACCTGGCGCGCCGCTTCGCGCCCACCGATGCGAGCGTCCTGATCACCGGCGAGAGCGGTACCGGCAAGGAGGTGATGGCGCGCTTCATCCATCGCAACAGTCGGCGCGCGAACGGCCCGTTCGTGTCGGTGAACTGCGCGGCCATCCCGGAGAACCTGCTGGAATCCGAGCTGTTCGGCCACGAGAAGGGCGCCTTCACCGGTTCCATGGCGCGCCGGATCGGCAAGTTCGAGGAAGCGAACGGCGGCACGCTCCTGCTGGACGAGATCAGCGAGATGGACCCGCGCCTGCAGGCCAAGCTGCTGCGCGCCATCCAGGAGCGCGAGATCGACCGCCTGGGCGGCACCCGGCCGGTCAAGGTCGACATCCGCCTGATCGGCACCAGCAACCGCGACATGGAGGCGACGGTGCGCGCGGGCGGGTTCCGGGAAGACCTTTATTTCCGGCTGAACGTCCTGCGCCTGCAGCTGCCCGCCCTGCGCGAGCGGCCGGGCGACATCCTGCCGCTGGCGCGCTGGCTGCAGCAAAAGCACGCCCGCGCCAACCAGCTGCCCGACCGGCCGCTCAGCGCCGGCGCGATGGCGGCCCTTGTCCGCAACCCCTGGCCCGGCAACGTGCGCGAGCTCGACAACTGCCTGCATCGCGCGGTGCTGCTGGCGGGCGGCCCGGAGATCGGCGAGGACGCCATCCTGTTCCAGGCCGACGCGCGCGACGGCGTTCCGGCTGCGGCGGGACCGGAGCCGAGCCCGCCTGCCGCCGGCGCCCCGGCCGGCCGCACCCTGGTCGGCCGCACCGTGGCCGAGGTGGAGCGCGGCCTGATCATCGACACGCTGCACGAGGCCGGCGGCAACCGCACCCATGCCGCGGTGATCCTCGGCATCTCCATCCGCACCCTGCGCAACAAGCTCAAGCAGTACGCCTGCGAGGGCTGCAGCATTCCCAAGCTCAGCGGAGCAGCCTCGTGAGGGCGCAGGCGCTCGGCCAGCTCGGCGGCGAGGTCCTGGGCGGGCTGCGCCGCTCGGGCGCCAGCAGCGAAGTGCTGATGGCGCTGGGCGTCCTGGCGATCCTGGCGGTCCTGGTCGCCCCGCTGCCCCCGGTCCTGCTCGACCTGATGCTGGCCTTCTCGGTGAGCCTGTCGGTCCTGATCCTGGTCACCGCCCTGTTCATCGAGAAGCCACTCGACTTCAATGCCTTTCCGACCGTGCTGCTGCTGGCCACCATGCTGCGCCTGGCGCTCAACCTCGCCAGCACCCGGCTGATCCTGTCCAGCGGCCACGAGGGCAGTGCCGCTGCCGGCCACATCATCGAGGCGTTCGGCCGGTTCCTGATGCAGGGCAACTTCGTGATCGGCATCATCGTGTTCGCGATCCTGGTGATCGTGAACTTCGTGGTGATCACCAAGGGTTCCGGCCGGATCGCCGAGGTCGGCGCCCGCTTCTCCCTGGACGCGATGCCGGGCAAGCAGATGGCGATCGACGCCGACCTGTCCGCCGGGCTGATCGACGAGCAGACCGCCAAACGCCGGCGCAAGGAGTTGGAGGAGGAAAGCTCGTTCTTCGGCGCCATGGACGGTGCCGCCAAGTTCGTGCGCGGCGACGCCGTGGCCGGCCTCCTGATCACCGCGATCAACCTGGTGGGCGGCCTGATCATCGGCACTGCCCAGATGGGCATGGGCGTGGCGGACGCCGCCCATACCTTCACCCTGCTCACCATTGGCGACGGTCTTGTCTCGCAGGTGCCGGCCCTGATCATCTCGGTGGCCGCGGGCCTGCTGGTTTCCAAGGCCGGCGTGGAAGGCCGCACCGACACGGCCCTGATCCGCCAGCTCGGCGCCTATCCGCGCGCCCTGGGTGTCACCGCCGGCATCAGCCTGATCCTGGCGACCTTGCCCGGCCTGCCGACGCTGGTGTTCCTCCTGATCGGCGGCGCCAGCGGCTTTGCCGCCTGGAGCGCTTCCCGGCGCGCGGCATTGCCGGCCGAGGCGGAAGCCATGCCCACGCCGGCCACCGGCGAGGAGCCGATCGCGTCGGTGCTCCTGATGGACCCGATCCGCCTGGAGCTGGGCTATGGACTTCTGGGCCTGATCGGCGAGAACGCCCAGCCGCGCCTGACCGACCAGATCAAGGCGCTGCGCCGCCAGCTGGCCATCGAGCTGGGCTTCGTGCTGCCCTCGGTGCGCATCCAGGACAACATCCAGCTCCCGGCCAACAGCTACACGCTGAAGATCAAGGAGATGGAGGCCGGCCGCGGCGACATCCGGGCGTCGATGCTCCTGGTGATGGACCCGCAGGGCCGGCCGATCAACCTGCCGGGCGAGCCGACCACCGAGCCGACCTTCGGCCTGCAGGCCAGCTGGATCAGCCCCGCATTGCGCGAGGAGGCGAGCTTCCGGAGGCTCACCGTGGTCGATCCGGCCACGGTGGTCACCACCCACCTGACCGAGCTGGTCAAGGACAACTTGGCCGACCTGCTCACCTTCGCCGAGACCCAGAAGCTCCTGGCCGACCTGCCGCCGGAATGGCAGAAGCTGGTGCAGGACCTGGTGCCGGCCCGGATCTCCACGGGCGGGATCCACCGGGTCCTGCAGGGCCTGCTCGCCGAGCGGATCTCGATCCGCGACCTGCCGACCGTGCTGGAGGCGGTGGCCGAGGCCTTGGTGCACTCCCAGAACACGGTGGTGATCGTGGAGCATGTGCGCAGCCGCCTGGCCCGGCAGATCAGCACCATGTTCACCGGCGAGGGCGGCTACATCCCGATCGTGACCCTGTCGGCGGCCTGGGAGCAGGCGCTGGGCGAGGCCCTGGTCGGCAGCGGCGAGGAGCGCCAGCTGGCGATCGCACCCGACCGGCTGCAGCAGTTCGTGCGTTCCGTGCGGGAAACCTTCGAGGCGCTGGCCCTGCGCGGCGAACTGCCGGTGCTGGTTACCACGCCGGCCCTGCGGCCCTACGTGCGCTCGCTGATCGAGCGCTTCAGGCCCAGCACCGTGGTCATGTCGCAGAACGAAATCCATCCCAAGGCCCAGATCAAGACGATGGGGCAGGTCTGAGATGCTGTTGCGCGTATTCCACGCACCATCCGCCTCCGAGGCGATAGCACGGGTCGCCGCCGAGCTCGGCGAGCAGGCGGTGATCGTCGCCACCCGCGAGGACCGCTCCGGGGTGAGCGTCACCGCGGCGGCCCCCGATCCGGGGCCTGACCTGGAAAGGCTCCTGCGCGCCGACCTGCCCGAGCCGGACACGGCCCGGATCCAGGACGCCCTGCGCTGGCACGAGGCGGCGCCCGAGCTGATCCAGGCGACGCTCCAGGCGGTGCGGGCGGAACGCTGGCAGGATCCCGTCCAGGCGCTGGGCCAGGCCCTGCCCGCGGTCCTGCCCTTCGCCGAGCTGACCGTGCCTGCCGGTGCCATGATGGTGGCGGGGCCGAACGGGGCGGGCAAGTCGGTGACGGTGGCCAAGCTGGCGACGGCGCTGGTCCTGGCGGACCGCCGGCCGCGCGTGCTTTCCGCCGACACGGCGCGCGCCGGGGGGCTGGCCCAGCTGGCCGACCTGCTGCGCCCCCTGCAGATCCAGCCCATGGGCCTTGAGCCGCGCGCCTTCACGCCCGGACCCGAGCCGGGCGTGCCGATCCTGGTCGACAGCCAGGGCGTCAATCCGTTCCAGACCCAGGAGATGATGCGGCTGGCGGAACTCGCGGCCGCCATGCGCGCCGAGATCCTGCTGGTCCTGCCGGCCGGGCTGTCGGCGGGCGAGGCCGCGGACGTCGCCGGCAACTTCGCCGCGATCGGCTGCCGGCGCATGGTGGTGTCGCGCCTGGATACCGCCCGCCGGCTGGGCGGCGTGCTGGCCGCCGCCAAGGCCGGCCCGGCACTGTGCGCCGCCGGGATCGGGCCGGTGATCGGCAGCGGCCTGAAGCCGCTTTCGGCGATCGGCCTGGCGCGGCTGCTGATGTGCAAGAGCGAACCCGGAGAAGCCCGATGAGCGCCGGCAACCGCATCTATGCGCTGGCCTCGGGCAAGGGTGGCGTCGGGCGCACCTTCCTGTCGGTCGGCATCGCCCAGGCCCTGGCCCAGGCCGGCCAGAAGGTCCTGCTGGTCGACGCCGACCTGACCGCGGCCAATGTCGACCTCCATTTGGGCCTGGCGAAAGCCCGCGACCTGGGCGACGTGGTGGCCGGGCGGGCGGCCCTTGCCGACACGCTGGTCCACGATCCGCGCAGCGGCGTCACCGTGGCCCCGGGCCGCTCGGGCAGCGGGACGATCGGATCCTTGCCGGCAGCCGCGCTGGACCGGCTTGCCTGCGACCTGCTCGACCTGGCGCCGGGCTTCGACGCCACCATCCTGGACCTGGGCGGCGGGCTGGGCAGCGAGGTGCGCCGGTTCGCGGGCCTGGCCGACAAGGCGCTGGTGGTGACCGCGGACGAGCCGGCAGCACTGGCGGATGCCTATGCCTTCATCAAGGTGACCCGCGACCTGGCCGCCCACGAGATCGTCGTCAACATGGCGGAGGACGAGGAGCGTGGTCGCGCCACCTATGCCGCGCTGCGCCGGGTCTGCAGCCACTTCCTGGCGCGGGAGCCGGGCCTGCTCGGCATCGTCCACCGCGACCCGCGCGTCGCCGAGGCGATCAAGTGCCAGACTCCGGTCCTGTCCCGCCACCCGACCAGCCGGGTCGGCGCCGACCTCCTCCGGCTGGCGCGGCGCCTGCGCGCCGGCCCGGCCGTTCTGGCGCGCACGGCATAAGCGCATGAGATCGCGCCTCGCCAACCTCCTGCGCCGCGCCGCCTACCGGCTGGGCTACCCGCTGGCACGGGCCTGGTGGTGGCTGGCCCGCCCCGCGGCCGAGGGCGTCGAGGTGGCCGTGATCGCCGAGGGACG
>VFQN01001689.1_pt1 | contig 36011 bp, 35 predicted proteins | sample 3512371 | NCBI WGS metagenome assembly VFQN01 (sample SAMN10412370, study PRJNA504923) | tailings metagenome | isolation source: Replicate 2 from Balatoc abandoned mine | place: Philippines: Itogon, Benguet | collected 2017-08-28
ACCGGGCATGCCGGGGCCGGCTCCGTCGCCCGCAAGTCCCGAGATCACCATCCGCGAGCTGAACGCGCCCAGCGCCGATGCCGCCGGCACCGGTTCGGCTGAAAGTTTCTCCACCGGCTGGGGCGACACCGATCCCGATGCAATCCTTGGCCTGCTGGCCGCCCTTCCCGCCGAACCGCAGGACCCGACCGCAAGGCGCCTGCAGATCGACCTGCTGAAACTGCCGACACCGGAAGGCCGTCCGCCGGGCGCCCTGCTCGCGGCACGACTCGATCGGCTGCTCGACCTGGGCGAGATCGAGGCAGCCCAGCTCCTCGCCGATTCAGCGGGGCACGCGGCGATGCGCATGCCGGTGCTGGCGCCGGTCGCCGCCAGCCTCGCCTTGGCCAACGGCGATGACCGCGGAGCCTGCAGCATCGTCCAGGACAATGGCGAGGCCGCGGCCGGGCTCGGCGAGCTGAACCTGTTCTGCGCGCTCCTGCGGGATGATCTCGATGAGGCCCTGGTGCTCGCCAATGCGCTGAGCGAGACCGAGGCGCTGCGGGCGCAGCCTTTCGCGGCCCTGGTCGCGGTGGCTCTCGGCTATGGCGCTGCCGAGGCCGTCGACTGGTCGGCCGCGGCCGAGCCGATCGACATTGCCCTTGCCCGGCACCTGCAGGTCCCGGTCCCGGAAGATGCGGTCGCCTCGGCCAGCCTGGCGGCGGTCGAACGGCTGGCGGGCGACCAGGATGGCAATCCTTCCCTGCGCGCCGCGGCACGCACCCGCCTGCAGGAAGCGCGCGGCAGCTTCGTGACGGTCGGCCCCGAGGCAAGCCGCCTGCGCGCCATGCCGGACCCGGCCGAGCGGGCACGAGCGATCGTCGAAGTCTGGCGCGCCGATGGCGACCCTGCGGCCCGGCGTGCCTACCTGCCGCAACTGGCGCCCCTGGCCGCCACCATCGCACCCCGCATCGGCCTCGCGGCCGAGGCGCCCGCCCTGGTGGCCATCCTGATAGCGTCGGGCCAGGAGGGTGCCGCGCTCACTTGGTTCGACATGCTGGAAACCCAGCGGCAGGGCGGGCGGGACGCTGCCGACCGGACCGCGGTTCTCATGATCCTCGCAGGCCTGATCGATCCGTCGCGCATGCCGCCCTCGCCGGAGGGGCTGTTCAACCAGGCAGATGCGGCATGGCTGGCGGCCGGGCTGGCCGGCCAGGGCATCACCCTGTCCTCGCCCTGGCGGCAGTTGCTGCGTCCGCTGCCGCCGGTCCCTGGCGCGCCCCCGGCCCTGGCGACCGCCCGGGCGCTCGCCGACCTGGCCGTCGAAGACCCTGCCGCGCTCGCACGCGGCCTCCAGGCCCTGGTGGCGCAAGACCATGCCATGGACGCGCGTTCGATTGCGCGCGGCATGGTGATCGTGCGGCTCCATGGCTGAACCGCGCTCGTCGGTAGCTCCCTTCCTGGAGATGATGACGGTGGAGCGGGGTGCCTCCCGGCACACGGTCGACGCCTACCGCAACGATCTCGGCGCCTGGCTCGGCTTCCTGCGGGGACGGGGGCGGACCGAGCGGGATGCCGAGGAGGATGACGTCCGGGCCTTCCTGCAGTTCACCGCGGAATCGGGCCTGAAGGCTTCCACCCAGGCCCGGCGCCTGGCGGCGTTGCGCCAGTTCTACCGCTTCCTCCACTTGGAAGGGCACCGGGCCGACGACCCGACCCTGTCGATCGACGGCCCCCGCCGCCAGAAGGCGCTGCCGCGCATCCTCACCGAGGCGGAGATCGACGCGCTCCTGGCCGCGGCACGGTCCAAGGACGGCCCGGAGGGCCTGCGCCTGGTCTGCCTGCTGGAGCTCGCCTACGCCTCCGGCCTGCGGGTTTCCGAGCTGGTCGGCCTCACCCTCAGCGCCTTCACCGCCGACCGCGCCGCCCTGCTGGTCAAGGGCAAGGGCGGCCGCGAGCGGATGGTGCCGGTCGGCCGGTTCGCGCGGGAAGCCCTCACCCGCTGGCTGGAGATCCGGCCCGTCGACCGGAAGAACCGGCTGTTCCCCTCGAGCGGCGCCAGCGGGCACATCACCCGGCAGCACGTCCTGTTCATGCTGAAGCGGCTGGCGCCGGAAGCCGGCATCGACCCGGAGCGGATCTCGCCCCATGTGCTGCGCCATGCCTTCGCCACCCACCTGCTCGCCCATGGCGCCGATCTGCGGGCGGTCCAGACCCTGCTGGGCCACGCCGACATTGCGACGACGCAGATCTATACGCATGTTCACCCCGAGCGCCTCGCGACGGTGGTGGCCGAACACCACCCGCTCGCCAGACACACAAAGAAGGTGGCGGAGCCCTGACCTTCCGGCGTAGGGGTCGCGGCAACCGCAAGGGAGACATAGGATGAGTTTCACGATCGTCGAGCAATGCACGCCCCGGCTGAACCGCTCGGAGCTGGCTGTGCCCGGCAGTTCGCCGCAGATGTTCGAGAAGGCGGCTGCCTCGGGGGTCGACGTCGTGTTCCTGGACCTGGAGGATGCGGTAGCGCCCGACCAGAAGGAGCAGGCGCGCAAGAACATCATCCAGGCGATCAACGACATCGACTGGGGCACCAAGACCCTGTCGGTCCGGATCAACGGCCTCGATACGCACTACATGTACCGTGACGTGGTCGACGTGATCGAGCAGACCGGCGAGCGGCTTGATCTGATCATGATCCCGAAGGTCGGCACCGCCGCGGACATCTATGCGGTGGACATGCTGGTCACCCAGGTCGAGGCCGCGACCAAGCGCAAGAAGAAGATCGGATTCGAGCTGATCGTCGAGACGGCGCTGGGCATGGCCAATCTCCACGAGATCGCCAAGGCGTCCAAGCGCAACGAGAGCCTGCATTTCGGCGTGGCCGACTATGCCGCCTCAACCCGCGCGCGCACCACGGTGATCGGCGGCCCGAACCCCGACTACGGCGTGCTGACCGATCCGGACGTCGACAACTCGCGCTCCTATCACTGGGGCGACATGTGGCACTACGCGATCGCCCGCATGGTGGTGGCGGCGCGCGCGAACGGGCTGCGCCCGGTCGACGGCCCGTTCGGCAACTTCCAGGACTCCGACGGCTACCAGGCCCAGGCGCGCCGGGCAGCGGTGCTGGGCTGCGAGGGCAAGTGGGCGATCCATCCCTCGCAGATCGCCCTGGCGAACGAGGTATTCACGCCGCCGGCCAAGGAGGTCGAGCGTGCGCGGCGCATCCTCGTGGCCATGGAAGAGGCTTCCAAGGCCGGCAAGGGTGCCGTCAGCCTGGACGGAAGGCTGATCGACATCGCCTCGATCCGCCAGGCGGAGGCGCTGGTCGCCAGCGCGGACCGGATCGCCGCCGCCGGCTGAGCCGCATCACCCAACGATCTCGACAAGACGACCCGGCCGACGCCGGGTCGTTCCGTTTCCGGCCGTGCTTCAGGCAGCCTTCGGCTCGTCCTTCATCTGGTGCACGTCCGGCGTGAACACCGTGATGCCGTCACCGGCCGAGCCATCGTCGTAGAGGGCCACGACATCCTCGGGCATGCGCTGCAGGTCGCTGCCGCGCATGAAATCGCGCAGGGACGTGCCGGAGCAGTGCGAATCGATGTTCCTGGCGCTGACCCCGTTCTTCACGTCGCTGAAGCTGACCGTGCGGAAGTCGATGCTGAAGCGGGTGGCGCCGGAGGTGTTGGGCACGGTCGAGTGCAGATGGGCAGCGGAGAAGATCAGCACGCTGCCGGCCTTGCCCATGATCCGGATCTGCGGGTCGAGATCGATTTCCTGCTCCGGCTTCGGCTGCACGCGCGTGTCGGTCTTGACGTGCTGGGCGGCGTTCTTCCGGCCGTCCGCGTTCCAGCGGTAGTAGTTGAACCCTGCGGAACCGTTCTTGATGGGCTCGTCCATGTAGCGCGGGTGGAAGGCCATGCCCGCCTCAGGACCGAAGTCGTAGATCGGGATCCACCAGTTGAGCTGCGCCATTGGTGCCGAGTACCAGGTGTCGCGGTGCGGGTGGAAGGCGTAGCCCACGCCGGCGGTCAGGTAACCGTTCGAGGTGGCGAGCCGGAGGCGCGGCACGTCCAGATAGGTATCGTCGAGGCAGCAGCCGAGATCGGCGATGACGTCCCGGATCAGTTCCTTGGTCCGGGGATGATGGATGAAGGCCGGCTTGAGCGGGCCGCCGAGCTCCACGAACTTTTCGACCGGCATGCCGAACTGCGCATGGGTCGGGTCATTGCCGAACACGCCCTCGATCATCCCACGCGCATGCTCGACCAATGCCAGGGTCGACGGCCGCGGCGTGAAGACGAACAGGTCGCCCTTGTAGAGAAGCGGCCGCCGCTCGCCATCGGGCATGTCCGATTCGTGGTAGATCGCGGTCATCATTCGTCCAGATCGTTGGTGTTCGGCAGAAAGCCGCCGAGGGCGCACGCCTGACCCAGGGTTTACGCAGCAGCGTGACACAGCGCCATTCTTTGCAGGCACCCTCACGGTGGAAGCACAACCACGTGATGGCTCGTGATCGGGGGCCGGAACACCTCCAGAAAATCGCGATGATCCGTTACCACCCGAAAACACGGGAACAGGCAGGTATTATACGTCTTCCGGTTCTGTCCGATGACAGCCGCCAGTTGGTCATGCGACGGCTCCAGCGTCTCCTGATGCCGCAGTTGTGAACTTCCAACGCCGCTGGCGTGAACGTGAATTGCATTAAACAAAGGGGCGCGCGTTCTTCCGATTCCGAACCGTCGCGCGGGTGAGCAATTGTGCTCGCTCCCACCATGACGGGAATTGCCGATCCGAGACGTGCGATCCCGATCCTGCCGTGGCACGTGTCGTTCCAATCCTGCGAGGACCTGATCGAGCCATGGCGAACATCACCGAGCCCCAGGACAAGGGCCATGTCCCGCTGTTCAGCGTCGGCATCCCGGTGTTCAACGGCGAGAACTACCTGGACGAGGCGATCCGCTCCGTGCTCGCGCAGACGGTGGACGACCTGGAACTGGTGATCTCCGACAATGCCTCGACCGACCGGACCGAGCAGATCTGCCGGGACCATGCGGCATCGGACCGGCGCGTCGTCTATGCGCGCAACGAGCGCAACCTCGGCGCCATCCCCAACTACAACCGGGCGTTCGACCTTGCGCGCGGCCGCTACTTCAAATGGCTGGCGCACGACGACCGGATCCTGCCGGGCTATGCCGCGGCGACCACGGCTGCCCTGGAAACGGACGAGACGGCGGTCCTGTGCAACAGCGTGGTCGAGTATATCGGGCGCAACGGCCAGCGCCTCGCCAACTACGAGACCGTCCTGGGCGATGCCGACTGCGACAGCCCGTCCCAGCGCTTCGCCACGCTGATCCTGCGCTCCCACTCGGTGGTCGACATCTTCGCGACTTTCCGGCGCGCGGCCTGGCTCGGCAACCGCAAGGGCAGCTTCCATGGCGAGGACCGAGCATTCCTGGCCTACATGGCGCTGAAGGGCCGGCTCATCCACGTGAAGGAGCCGCTCAACCAGATGCGCGAGCATCCAAACCGCTACACGCGCGCGGTGCGCAGCTCGCGCGACCGGCTGAGCTGGCACGACACCTCGAAGAAGGGACAGCTCAGCTTCCCGACCCTGCGCCTGTTCGCTGAGTACCGGAAGATCGTCGAGGCGGTGCCGATGCCAGCGGCCGAGCGCCGGCGCTGCCGCCTGGTCCTGGCAAGCTGGTGGTTCACCAACTACAACCTGGTGCGGGCCGGCGTGGATATCGCGTCCGTAGCACTGCCCAACCTCGTTAGCGTCGCCGAGACCGTGAAGACGAGGCTCCTGGGCGCTGCCCCCGGCCATACGTTCGTGGAAGCCGACAGACAGCTCTCGGGCAGCGATCTGCAGGCATCTTCTGCACGCAAGAAGTGAACTCTTGGCCTTTTATTTAAGCACGTGATACGACTTCGTGCGTCTCCTGCAACAACTCCGGCAAAAATCCTGATGTGAAGCAGGCAGGTCGACCCGGTTGTTGTACACCGATGCAGGTCTGGCTAGGCACCTATCGACGAGGTCGGACGGTGTTCTCACCGGTGGCCGCGCCGGGCAGTCGAGGCATCCGGTACCCTGGGGTTGGCAGCCTCTGATGATCATAGCTCCCGCGGCCCACGGCCAGCGGGGCAATCCGGAAGCGCGCACACGTCAGTCCCGATCGACCCGTTCCGTCATCGTCACCGGATCGGACCGGCCACGAAAGGGACATCGAAGTGCGCGTCGTCATCCTGGGCTGCGGTGGGTTCGTCGGCAGCCATCTCCTCGACAACCTCCTGGCTAACGAGACCTATCAGATCGAGGGATGGGACCCGGAGGACCGCAAGATCCGGGCGCATCTCGACAACCCGCGCTTCACGCTGCACCGGTCCATCGCCAATGCGCCAGACGCGCTGATCGAGGTCGAGCGGGCGATCCACGCCTGCGACGTGGTGATCAACCTCGCGGCCATCTGCAATCCCGCCGACTACAACACCCGCCCCTTGAGCGTGATCCGCGCCAACCTGTTCGAGGTCTATCCGATCGTCGAGCTGTGCGCGAAGTACCGGCGCTGGCTGGTCAGTTTCTCGACCAGCGAGACCTATGGGCGCACCATCGCCAGCTACCTGCCGGCCGGCACCTACGACGATCCCGATCTCTACGAGCTGCGCGAGGACGAGACCCCGCTGGTCATGGGGCCGATCAGGAACCAGCGCTGGACCTATGCCTGCGCCAAGCAGATGACCGAGCGGCTGATCTTCGCCCATCACGAGGAGGAGGGGCTGCCGTTCACGATCATCCGGCCGCTCAACTTCTTCGGTCCGCGCATGGACTACATCCCGACCCGGGACGGCGATGGCGTGCCGCGCGTTCTGGCCTGCTTCATGGCAGCGCTGCTCTCGGGCCAGCCGATGCAGCTGGTGGACGGCGGCCATGCCCGGCGCACGATCGTCTCGATCTACGAGGCGGTGGATGCGATCCGCCGGGTGCTGGAAAGGCCAAAAGCCGCGCAGAACCAGATCTTCAACATCGGCAATCCGAACAACGAGGTCACCATGGCCGAACTGGCGGACCTCATGCGCCGGACCTACGCGAAGATCACGGGCGATGCCCGCTACAACGATCATCCAATCGTGGCGACCAGCGCCGAGACCTTCTATGGCGCCGGCTACGAGGACTGCGACCGGCGGATGCCAAACATCGACAAGGCGGCGCGGCTGCTCGGCTGGGTCCCGAAGATGGCGCTGCCGGACGTGCTGCTGGGCACCATGCAGTCCTACCACGACGAATACGCGACGCTGAAGGCCGCCTGAGGCGGGCTTCAAATCCTCCGGGCGCATCCCTATTTTCGGGACGCGCCGGTGGCCCGTTTCCCGGCGGCAGGGCGAGTTCAGCTCCATGGCGGCCAGTTCGATCATTGTCGGCAACATCCGGATTGGCGGGCAGGCCCATGTGCTGGATGTCGAGCCGGACGAGACCGGGACGGGCGAGCGCTACGAGTACTTCCTGAACATCATCCGGCGCCTGGTCCGCGACCATGGCGTGACCGACCGCCGCTGGTTCATCACCTATGACGGCCGGCACGACATCACGGGCCTGGACAGCGACTGCGTCGTGTTCATCTACGGCGAGGAGCGCTCGCTCACGCCCTGGCGCTACGAGCGTGCCGGCCTGATCCTGAAGGCCTACGGCACCCGCTCCAGCAAGAACGAGGCGTTCCGCGCCGATGTTCCCTGGGCGCTGGACCAGACCCGGGTGTTCCGCAACCGGCTGCAGGACCTGGACATCGCCCGGCGGATGGGGCCGGTTCGCCACCGGGCGCTGGAGTCCAAGACCCTGACGATCCCGCTGGGCTATGCGCGGCAGCAGGACCTGCCGGTCAAGCCGCTGGCCGAGCGGCGGCACCTAATCTGGTTCGCCGGAAGCCTGCACAACGGCCAGGCCGGCCGCTTCGCGATCTACCCGCGCCTGGCCAACCTGCCCAAGCTGCGGGCGCGGCAGCGGATGGTGGCAGCCCTGGAGAAGCTGCAGAAGGACCGGCCGGACTGGCCGATCGCCCTGCAGGTCAACCAGACCTACCAGTCGGGCGCCGCCATCGGCGACGGCGACTATGCCCGGCGGGTCATGGACACGAAGATCTGCGTGGTGCCGCGCGGGACGACGCTCGAGACCCACCGGCTCTTCGAGGCGATGCGGGCCGGCTGCGTGGTGATCGCCCAGGACCTGCCGGACTTCTGGTTCTACCGCTCGGCACCGGTGGCAAGACTGCGGCATTGGGACGAGCTGGAAGCGACGGTGGAGCGCCTGCTCGCGGAGCCGGGGCGGCTGGAGGAGATGCACCGGGCCAGCCGGCGCTGGTGGGACGAGGTGGCCGGGCCGCGGCCGATGGCGGACATGATCGCCGCAATCCTGAACGGCCGGACCAGCGTGGCCGAGGTGATGGAGCGGCGCTGAAGGCCGAAAAAGCGCGCCGTTAGGGCCGGCAGGTTCTGGTTAAGTTATTGAAATAAAACAACTATTTTGCCTTCTCGGGTTCGTTCGTGCAAAATCGCGAGTCGCGTTGATTCCGCCTGCCCATGGGACGGGCGGATTGCGGCCTGGCCGGACATCATCTCATGGTCCGGCATTGGCGGGAAAGAAAAACGGCACGAGGCTTCCCTCGTGCCGCTCCATCGGCCGGCGCTGCCGGGACGGTCAGAAGTCGAAGTTGTCGATGTTGCTCTTGTCGTAGACGAAGGGGGGGCCAAGCAGGATCTCGGAGCCGTTGACGACCGGCAGCTTGCCGAGCTTGCCGGCTTCCAGCTCGGTCGAGCCGGGCTTCAGCTTGCCGTCAGCCGCCGCACGGGCGGCATAGACCGCGGCATAGCCGAGATCGACCGGGTTCCACAGGACCACCGACTTCACGCAGTCCGACTTCACGTAAGGCCGCATGGAGTTGGGCGTGGAAAGGCCCACCACCGAGATCTTGCCGCACTGGCCGGCCTGGGTCACCGCTTCGGCCGTGGCCGGCGTGGCGACGCTGGTCATGCCGAAGATGCCCTTCAGCTCGTCGCCATACTTGTTGATGAGGGTGGAGGCCTGGTTGAAGGACAGGATGTTGTCCTCCTGCGCCTCGACCGTTTCCAGCCACTTCATGTTCGGATGGCACTTCTCCGCATAAGCGCCCATCTCCGCGATCCAGCGCGCCTGGTTGGGCGTGGTGAAGGTGCTGGTGACGATCGCGAACGAGCCGTCCTCGCCGATCTCCTTGGCCATGTTGTCGATCATCGACTTGGCGATGCCGTTGAACTCGGCCTGGTTGACGAACCACTCGCGCGAATCAGGCGTCGAGTTGCTGTCGTAGCCGATGGCGTGGATGCCCTTTTCCAGGGCCTTCTTCAGGACCGGGGCGATCGCCACCGTGTCGTTGGCGGCGAACAGGATGCCGTCGACGCCACGGGTGATGTAGTTGTCGATGAAGGTGATCTGCTCGTCGATGTTGGCCTTGGTCGGGCCGTCGGTCGTCACTTCGACGTTGCCGAGCTCCTTGGCGGCGTCCTGCATGCCCTTCGACGTGGCATTGAAGTAGCCGATGCCGATCAGCTTGGGCACGTCCACCAGGGTGATCTTCTTGCCGGAAAGATCCGGCGCGTTGGTCGGCTGGGCGCCGTCATAGTCCTTGGCGGCGACCGTACCGGGCGTGCCGTCGCAGGCGAGCGGCGAGGTCGGCAGGTCGTCGCCGCCGTCCCAGGCGCTCTGCGCCATCGCACTGGTCGAGCCGAGCAGGACGCCCAGGCCCAACAGGGTGAACAGGGTCTTCTTCATGGCTTGTCTATCTACCTCCCTTGAATCGACGAATGAAAATCAGTGCTCGGCGCCACGCTGCCGCCGCAGCAGGTCGCTCAGCAGGATCGACAGGATCAGGATCACCCCGATCACCACGATGGTGCCGTCGCCCTTCACGCCCGAAAGCGCCAGGCCGTTCTTGAGGAGCTGGATCAGCACGACGCCCAGCGCCGTACCCAGGATGGTGCCGGTGCCGCCGAAGATGCTGGTGCCGCCCAGCACAACCGCGGTGATCACGTCCAGCTCCAGGCCGGTGCCCATGTCGGAGCGGGTGGTGCTGACCCGGGACACGAACACCCAGGCGGCAAGGCCACCCATCAGCCCGGACATGGTGTAGATCGCGATCTTGATGCGATCCACGGCAATGCCGGAAAAGCGCGCCGCCACCTCGTTGTTGCCGATGGCGTAGAGCGAGCGGCCGAAGGTCGTGTAGGTCAGGACGATCGCGCTGACCACGAACAGCACGAGCAAGAGCCAGAGCTGGGTCGGCACGCCGAACAGCTCGCCCTGGCCCAGGCCGAAGAACCAGTCCGGATATCCCCGCACCGAGCGGGCCTGGCTGATGCCTTCGGCCAGGCCGCGGTACAGGGCCAGGGTGGCGAGCGTCATGATGAGCGGCGGCACGCCCACGCGCGTGATGAACCAGCCGTTCACGAAGCCGGCGACCGCCCCCACCACCAGGGCCAGGAAGATCGCCAGCTCCAGCGGCAGGCCGAGATTCTTCCAGAACACGCCGAGCAGGATCGCGCACAGGCCCATGATCGAGCCCACCGACAGGTCGATCCCGCCGGTGATGATGATGAAGGTCATCGGCAGGGCCATCAGCCCGACCTCGACCAGGAGGCGGCCCTGGTTGAGCAGGTTGCCGGTGGTCAGGAACTGCTCGGAACGGAACGCCAGCACGACGATGGCGGCGATCAGCACGAACAGGAGGATCACCTCGTGGCGCTTGAGGCCGGCATAGCGCTCCGGGTTGGCGGCGGCCGCCGTGGCGATGGCCATGGGCTTCACCTTTCTCAGCGGTGCCGCGCGCGCTTCCTGCGGCGCGCGAGATCGGCCAGCACGGGCAGCAGGATCAGGAGGCCCTGGACCGCGCGCAGCCAGTAGGGGGAGACGTTGATGAAGACCAGGGACGAGCCGATCGCGGCGATCAGGATCGCCGCCAGGGTCGAGCCGATCACCGTGCCGGTGCCGCCCAGGATGCTGACCCCGCCCACCACCGAGGCGGTGATCACGGTCAGCTCCAGGTTCGGCGGCACGGTCGACTGGATCACCGACAGCTGGGTGGCGAACAGGATCGACGCGATGCCGGCGAAGAAGCCGTGGATGATGAAGACGATGAACACGGTGCGCCGGCGGTCGATGCCGGCCAGGCGCGCGGCCTCGGCATTGCCACCCACCGCATAGATCGCCCGGCCGAAGCCGGAATAATACATCCAGAAGGCGGCGAGTGCGGTGAGCACGATCATGAACCAGACCGCCATCGGCACGCCCAGCGGGCGGAGCTGCGCCAGCTGGTAGCCGTCGGGCAGGTTGTTGATCCAGGCGCCGGCGGTGACGCTGATCAGGCCGCCCTTGAGGATCGAGAGCATGCCGAGCGTCACCACGATCGACGGCACCCGCATGTAGGCGACCAGCCAGCCGTTGATGGCGGAGATCGCCATGCCCACCAGGACCGGCAGGGTCCAGGCCAGCCAGAGCGGCCAGCCGCTCACCGCGAGCGTGCCGGACACCACCGCGAGCACGCCGATCAGCGAGCCCACCGACACGTCGATGTTGCCGGACACGATGACCATCGACATGCCGATCGCGGCCACGGCGATGTAGGCATTCCCTAAGAAGATCGAGGAGAGGTTGTTCGCGGACAGGAAGCGCTGGTTGTAGGCGCCGACCACCAGGAACAGCACGACGATCGCGATCAGCAGGATGCCTTCCTGGCTGAACACGAGCCTTCTCAGCCGGGAGCCGGCGGATGGCCGGGCGGAGAGCGCGATGCTGGCAGCCATGTCAGGCAGCCCTTCCCTGCTCGGTGCTGCGCATCATGGCGGCGGCGATCCGTTCCTGGGTCGCCTCGGCACGGTCGAAGCCGGCGACGATGCGGCCTTCGCGCATCACCAGCACGCGGTCGCTCATGCCCAGGACCTCCGGCAGCTCGCTCGAGATCATCAGGACAGCCATGCCCTGGGCCGCCAGCTCGCTCATGATCTTGTGGATCTCCGCCTTGGCGCCGACATCGATGCCCCGGGTGGGCTCGTCCAGGATCAGGATGCGCGGCCTGGTCGCCAGCCACTTGGCCAGCACCACCTTCTGCTGGTTGCCGCCGGACAGCTTGCCGACCACCTGGTCCATGCTGCTGGCCCGGATCCGGAAGCGCTCGATGTCGCGCCGGGCCAGGTCCTGCTCCCGGCCGCGGTCGATGAAGAAGAAGCGCGCCAGCTCGTCCAGGATCGCCAGCGAGACGTTGTGCCGGATCCGCATCGGCCGGATCAGCCCCTGGATGCCGCGGTCCTCGGGCACGTAGGCGATGCCGTGGCGCTTGGCGTCGGCGGGGCTCTTGATGGCGACCGGCTTGCCGTCGACCAGGATCTGGCCGGACGCAGCTGGGGTCACCCCGAACAGGATCTGCGCCAGCTCCGAGCGGCCGGAGCCGACCAGGCCGGCCAGGCCCACGATCTCGCCGGCGCGCAGGGTCAGGCTCGCCTCCTCCACCGTGCCGGGATAGGCGACGCTGCGCGCTTCCAGGAGGGTGGCGCCCGGGTTCGCCTGGCGGTGCGGGTAGAGCTGGTCGATGGTCCGGCCGACCATCATCGAGATCAGCTCGGGCTCGGTGACGTCCTTGACGTCGCGGGTGCCGACATATTCGCCGTCGCGCAGCACCGTGACCCGGTCGGCCAGGTCGAAGATCTCCACCAGGCGGTGGCTGATATAGATGATGCCGACCCCGCGCTCGCGCAGGCGGCGCACGATGCCGAACAGGCGCGCGACATCGGCCTCGGTGAGTGCCGCGGTCGGCTCGTCCATGATGAGGACGCGCGCATTCATCGACAGCGCCTTGGCGATCTCGACGCGCTGGCGGTTGCCGACCGAGAGCGCGCCCACCGGCGCGTCCAGGTCCAGGTCGTGGATGTCGAGGGAGTGCAGGATCTCGGCGGTGCGCGCGCGCATGGTGGCCCAGTCGATCCCGCCCCAGGACAGGCGCGGCGCGTGGCCCATGAACACGTTCTCGGCGACCGAGAGCTCCGGGAACAGCAGGAGCTCCTGGTAGATTGCGGCGATGCCGGCGGCCTGCGCTTCCTGCGGGCTGCCGAAGCGGACGGCATGGCCGTCGATGAACATCTCGCCTTCGTCGGGCGGATGCACGCCGGACATGGTCTTGATCAGGGTGGACTTGCCGGCGCCGTTCTCGCCGAGCAGGGCATGGATCTCGCCCGGGCGGACGTCGAAGCTCACCCCGCGCAATGCCCGCACGCCCGGGAACGACTTGACGATGCCATCCAGCCGGAGCAGCGGCGCCGCCATCACGCTGTCCCCGCCACGGCCCGGCGCGGCGCCCATGCCCGATCCATTCGTCGGATCATTATGCCTCCCGATCTTGCTGGGACCTTTGGGCAGCTTGGTGCACCCGTCAAGGCTCCCGATCGCGCGGTGCCAGGGACGCTTCCCCGCCCGGCGGCGATCGGCGGGGAACGGGCCGGTGCCGTCCGCCGTTGCGCTGCCGAATGGACGCAGCGCTGGAGTAGATTGGCATGGTGAGCGGCGAGCGGCGACCGGGGTCTGGGCACGCGCCGGATGTCGCGACCGCGATCTGGTGGGCGATCGGGCTGACGCTGGCCATCGGCATGGTGGTGCTCGTGCAGGAGGCCCTGCTGCTGTTCTTCGCCGGCGTGCTGCTCGCGGTCTTCCTGCGGGCGCTGACCCGCCGCCTGGCCGCCTGGACCGGGCTGCCCACGCCCGGGGCGCTGGCGATCGTCCTCCTGGCGCTGGCGGGGATCGGGCTGGGTGGCGCCCTCCTGGCGGCACCCCAGGTGTCCAGTCAGTTCCAGGAACTGCTCGAACAGGCGCCGCGCAGTTGGGACAGCCTCACCAACCGGGTGACCGAGCAGCTGCCGGACGAGGGACCGCTGGCGGATGCGCCGGAGAAGATCAGCAATGTCGAGAGCGACCGAGAGATGCAGCTGATGGGCACCGGGTTCGGGGCGGTCACCAAGGCACTGGGTGCCATCGGCAGCGGCTTCGTGATCCTGGTGCTCGGGATCTACCTGGCGGTCGACCCGGCCCTGTACCGGCGCGGCGCGGTAAGGCTCCTGCCGATGCGGCACCGCCCGCGCGCCGCCGAGATCCTGGAACTGATCGGCGCCAAGCTGGAGGGCTGGATCCTGGGGGCGCTGCTTTCCGCGATGATCGTGGGCACGCTCACCTGGACCGGGCTTTGGCTCCTGGGCATCCCGATGGCGCTGATCCTGGCCCTGATCGCGACCGCGCTGACCTTCGTGCCCAATATCGGCCCGCTGATCTCGGTCGTGCCCGCGGTGCTGGTGGCGATGGGCGACGGCTGGGGAACGGCGGCCGCGGTGGTGGCGCTCTACGTGGCGGTGCAGGCGGTGGAAAGCTACCTGATCACCCCGCTGATCCAGCAGCACACGGTCGACCTGCCGCCGGTCCTGATCCTGCTGGCGCAGATCGCCATGGGCATCCTGTTCGGCGCGCTGGGCGTGGCGATCGCCATGCCGCTGGCGGCCGTGGCCCTGGTGCTGGTGCTGGAGCTCTGGGTGAAGGACCGGATCGAGCACCGCGCCCGCCTGGCAGCATGACGGCCCGGCCGGCCGGGGCGGGGCGCGGCTGCCGCCGGATGTGTTGGAGATCACCGACGCCGGCCGCCGCTGCAGTATCGATCTCCCACCGGGCGGCTGACGCCGCCGGCGAACGGATGGGAGATGTCATCCATGCCCCGGATGATTGGATCGATATTGGACAATAGTTGGTTCGGCTATGTCGCGCGGACCGTGCTGACCTTCATGTTCTGGATGAGCGGCCTGGCCAAGCTCGTCGATTTCTCCGGCGGCATGGCCGAGATGAGCCATTTCGGGCTGGAGCCGGCGGCGCTGTTCAACATCGCCACCATCGTCGTGCAGCTGGGCGGCTCGGCGCTGATCATCCTGAACCGCTGGACCTGGCTGGGTGCGGGGGCGCTCGCGGTGTTCACCGTCCTGACCATTCCACTCGTCCATCACTTCTGGTCGATGGAAGAGCCGTTCCGCACGCTCGAGTTCCATGTCGCGATGGAGCACCTGACGGTGGTGGGCGGCCTGATGGTGGTGGCATGGGCGTCGGTCCTGCAGCGGGCGGAGACACGCCCGGCTGTCGAGGCGCCGATGATCCTGTCGGTGGCTGGCCGGCAGCGGTCGGCAAGCGGTCCACGGCCTGTTCCTGCCCGCTGACGGACCTTGCACCATAATTGATCGAAACGATTAAGTATGCGATCCTATTCGCTTGCGGCGCCGTTGTCGCCGCAAGCGGAGAAGAACCATGCGTGCAACTAATGGTAGTCGCTCTACCACTTGCAAGACGATCGGCAGGATGACACGACGCTCCGCTGTCGGGCATGCCGTTTCCGCTTCGCTATTCTCCCTCGCTTTGGCTGGCGCCGTCCTCGCACCGACGATGGCGCGAGCCGACAGTTTCGTCTTCAGCCGGTGGGCGACCGTGACGCCGGCTTCCGGCTGGAGCTTCGTGGCCGGCGACTATGCCGGCGGCGTGCGCGACGACGTGGTGGGCTACCATCCCAGCAACGGCTCGCTCTGGACCGGACGCAACACCGGATCGAGCTTCGCCTTCAGTCGCTGGGCGACCGTGACGCCGTTCCCGAACTGGAGCTTCGTCGCCGGCGACTATACCGGCGGATCACGCGACGACGTGGTCGGCTATCATCCCAGCAACGGCTCGCTCTGGACCGGCCGCAACACCGGGTCGAGCTTCGACTTCGTCCGCTGGGCCACCGTGACGCCGTTCGCGGACTGGAGCTTCGTCGCGGGCGACTTCGTCGGCGGCTCCCGCGCCGACATCGTCGGCTACCATCCGAGCAACGGGACGATCTGGGTCGGTCGCAACACCGGCAGGGGATTCTCGTTCAGCCGCTGGGCCACGGTCACGCCGAAGGCCGGCTGGAAGTTCGTATCGGGCGACTTCGTGGGCGGTTCCAAGGACGACATCGTGGGCTACCATCCCAGCAACGGATCTATCTGGGTCGGTCGCAACACCGGCTCCAGCTTCACCTTCACCCAGTGGGCGACGGTGACACCGAAGGCCGGCTGGAGCTTCGTCGCCGGCAACTTCACGTCGGCGGCCCGCGACGACATCGCCGGCTACCACCCGAGCAACGGGACGATCTGGGTCGGCCGCAATACGCCTTGAGAATGCCGTGCCTGCCCGCCCGGCGCGCTTCGTGACGGGCGGGCAGGATCGGGTCGGCGCTCAGTTGGTCACGGGAAGCGGGCCCAGGTCGAGCAGGCGGCTCTCGCCCAGCGCATCGGCCACGCCGTCATTGTCCGAGACCATGAGCAGCCGCCCGTCCGGCATCATCGCCAGCCCCTCGATCTTCTCGATGGTCCAGCCGTTCAGGCCCTGCAAGACCGGGAGCACGTCGACGCCCGTGCTCTTGGCGACCACCGGCAGGTCCTGGCCGGCGGGTGCCGGGGTGACGCCGGCAAGGTCGACGAGCGTGACCTTCTTCACGGCGGCAGCGGGGCTACCCTGGTTGTCGCGCTCGATCAGCGCCAGGCGGCCGCTGCCCAGGGCGGTCACCTCGGACAGGCCGATCCAGCCCTTGCCGGAAGGCGCGTCGAGCGGGTAGCGGACGAAGCTCCATTCCTCCGTGGCAGGAGCGTAGAAGCCGAGCTTCGCCTGGTTTTCCGGGTCGTCCTTCCAGGGCCGCTGGATCGCGACCACGACCCGCTCGTCCTGGCCCTCGCCCATGACCGCGACCCCCTCGAAGCCGAAGCGGATCGCCTGATCGGCGACCCCCTTCGGCAGCGCGATCTCCTTCTCGACAGCACCATCGGCGGCAACGGACAGGAGCAGGTTCTGCGTCGGGTTCTTTTCCCGCTCCATGTTGCCTTCGGAAACCAGCCAGAAGCCGCCGCCCGGCTTCAGCGCGATGCCTTCCAGGTCGTAGCCGAAGGTCTGGCCGTCCTTGGCCACCTCGATGGCGCGGGTGATCACCGCGGGCTTCTGCGCGGCGCCGATCTCGAAGATCTTCGAGGTGGCGTAGAAGCTGTCCGACACGGCAAAGAGCTTGCCGTCCGGCCCCGCCACCAGGCCGGACAGGGCGCCGAAGCCGACCGGGGCGCCATCCTTGTCGGCCGAGACGATCGTCGGGAAGGACGGCGCCTCCGCGCCATACTGGTAGATCATCACGTTGGAGCGCAGGGCGTCCTCGGCCGAATCCTCTTCCGCGGCGACCACGAACAGGTTGCGGCCGGGGATCGCCAGCAGGCCTTCGGGACCGACCCCGGTCGGCAGGACCTGGCGGAACGCTGGCGCCGCATCGCCGCCCTTGTCGGCGAACACCGCCACCATGTTGGCGCGCTCGGCCCCGACGAAGATCAGGTCCTCGCCGCCGAACGTGCCGACCTCGATGCCTTCCGGCTCGGCGCCCTTGGCCTTGGCGCGCTTGGCCGGGTACATGCCGTGGCGGATCGCCAGATGCTCGACCAGGTTGCCGCTGTCGTAGAGAACCTTGCCGTCCCTGTTGAAGACGGTGAAGCCGCGCGAGCCGCCCTTCCAGTCGCCCTCGTTGGCGGTGACCATCCGCCCGCCGGACAGCCAGCCGATCGCATCCGGCTCGCGCGGCACGTCCTTCAGGCTGCCGGTTGGCTCGATCCGGGCGTCCTTGGACGTCGGCACCCTGTCGAGGTCGACCGAGCCCGCCGGGAAGTTCCCGACGACCTTGCCGCTGGCGGCATCCACCAGGACGACGTGGTTGTTCTCCTGCAGGGTCAGCGCGACCGTGCCGTCCGTGTCGATGTCGACGAACTCCGGCTCCGGGTCGTCGCCGGCGACCGCGGCGATGCCGGCGAGGTCCACCTTGCGGGCCTGGTCGCAGTTGGCGGGCGCGCCGTCGCTGCCAAGGTCGAGGATCGCCAGGTGGCCGGGCGGCATCTGCGGGATGGCGCCGTCGTTCACCTCCTCGTCGCGCTCGTTCTCGACCGCGACCGCGATATATTTGCCGTCCTTGCTGGCGGCGACCGAATCCGGCTGTCCGCCGACATCGCAGCGCGCCAGCACCTTCTTCGTCGCGAGGTCGACCACGGCGACGTGGCCGGACGGCTTCGCGTAGCTTTCCGAGTTGTTGACGGCGACCAGCGCCACCTTGCGGACCGTTGTGACCGAGGTCGGCTCGCCTTCCATGGCGAGTTCGCCCATGGGCCTGGGCGCCTTGGGGTCGGTGATGTCGATAAAGCCGATCTGCTCGTTCGGGCTGTCGCTGTAGATCAGCGTCATGCCGTCCGGCGTGGCGGTGACGATCTCGGCGGCCGTCTGCGTGGCGGGATCGGCGCCATCGGGCAGGTTGACATAGACCGGGAAGGTCGCGACCCGCTCGAAATAGGCGGCCGAAGCCGGTGCCGCCGCCATCACCAGCGCCGTCGCCGCGCCCACCATCAGCTGCTGCCTTACACGGCTCATCGCTCGCGTCCCCCGCACGATGCAGAATATCCATGAGTTGCGGCGGGGTGTGGTCCACGCGGGCGACAACCGCATGACAGGCGGTGGGCGGCGCCATGACAGCCCTGGCGCGGCTGGCCTGGACATGGGGAACGCAGCGGCATAGCCGTAGCCTCCATCCAAGCGCAGGCAGTGCGAGAGACCCGATGAGCCAGAAGCCGAGCAATCTCCACATCGACGGCCGCCGCTTCTGGGATTCGCTGATGGAGATGGCGAAGATCGGCGCCACCCCCAAGGGCGGCTGCAACCGGCAGACCCTGACCGACCTGGACAAGCAGGGCCGCGAACTGTTCAGCACCTGGGTCGATGCAATCGGCTGCACCGTCGAGGTCGACGAGATGGGCAACATGTTCGCCCGCCGCCCGGGCCGGCGGGACGACCTGCCGCCCGTGGTGATCGGCAGCCATCTCGACACCCAGCCCACCGGCGGCAAGTTCGACGGCGTGGCCGGCGTGCTGTGCGGGCTGGAAGTGCTGCGCACCCTGCACGATGCCGGCTACGAGACCGACCATCCGGTCATGGTGGTGAACTGGACCAACGAGGAAGGCTCGCGCTTCTCGCCGGCCATGCTGTCGTCCGGCGTCTGGGCGCAGGCGTTCACGAAGGACTGGGCGTACGGGCTGAAGGACCGGGACGGCAAGACGTTCGGCGAGGAGCTGGCCAGGATCGGCTTCAAGGGCGACAAGCCGTGCCGGCCGGCGGACTGGAAGTGCCATTTCGAGCTGCACATCGAGCAGGGCCCGATCCTGGAGGCGGAAAACAAGCAGATCGGCGTGGTGACCGGCGTGCAGGGCATCCGCTGGCTGGACGTGACCATCACCGGCAAGGAAAGCCATGCCGGCTCGACGCCGATGCCGCGGCGCCAGGATGCGTTGGTGGCGGCCTCCAGGGTGATCACGGCGCTGGACGAGATCGCCCGCAAGTATGCGCCGTTCGCGGTGGCGACGGTGGGCGAGATCAAGATCGCCAAGCCGTCGCGCAACGTGATCCCGGGCGAGGTCTGGTTCAGCGTCGACCTGCGCCATCCGGAAACGGCGACGGTGGACGCGATGGAACGCGACCTGCGCCAGGCGGTCGAGGCCGCCTGCGCCCGGGACGGGCTGCCGTCCAAGGTCGACCAGCTATGGGACTCGCCGCCGGTGGTGTTCCATCCGGACTGCATCGGCGCAGTCGAGACCGCCGCAAAGGAAGCCGGCTACAGCTACCGCAAGCTGGTCAGCGGGCCGGGCCACGACAGCGCGTACACCGCGCGCCACGTGCCGACCTCGATGATCTTCATCCCGTGCAAGGACGGGCTGTCGCACAACGAGGAGGAGTCGGCGAAGCCGGAGGACCTGGCGGCGGGCTGCGAGGTGATGCTGCGCGCGGTGCTGCAGATGGCGCAGGCCAGCTGAAGACAAGCCCAGGACTTAATGGAGCCGGCGACGGCTTGTCGCCGCTTCCGTTCCTGACACTTCCCCCTCCTGGAAGGCAGGTCCGACCAGGCGCCTGATGGCCGCCCGCAGGCGGGCAGCGGTGTAGCCTCCCTTGCGCAAGGCTTCGGCGACGTCGCGCAGCAGGTCGGCGGTCTCGCCCGGCCGCCGCAGCGTCCATGCCCGAACGGAGCCGGCTCCGGATGAAGTGATCGTCGCCGCAGCGTCCACCTCGATGGAGACTCGGCTCGGGCAGCCGGCGACCTGTGGGATCAGCGCCGCATCGTTGCCGTTCCTCGGGATGACGGGTGTGGAGCCCATCTCTCGCGGACCGGCGTCGGACTCCTCGGATTCGGTCAGGAGCAGCGACTGACCATCGGTGGGTTGCGAAGCTTCCAAAGAAGCGCGGTTCTCTGTTTCTGGACTGGCAGCATCGGCGGCGCGCTTTTCGGTCGGCATTTTCAAGGCAGGCCTCTCCCAAGGCTGCTCGCTTCTACCCGGGTGATCCGGTGGAATCGGTCCGGTAGCGTACGAGGCCGCCTGAATCCGCCAGGCCTGCGCCGAGAAGCCGATCAAGTTCCCGTGTCATCACGCCGTGGCATTCACAGGCAGCGGCCTTGAGGCCGGCACGATGCAGGATGCTGATCCGGCCACCGCCGTAGCGAATGATTCCCGATTCCTGCAGCCTTGCGGCGGCGGTGCTGATGCTGGCCCGGCGAACGCCCAGCATCGTGGCGAGGCTGTCATGGGTTATCGGCAACTGGTTGCCGTCGATCCGGTCGTGCGCCAGCAACAGCAGGCGCGCGAGCCGCTGCCCGATCTGGTGGTGGACGTTGCAGGCAGCCGTCTGGGCCATTTGCGTGATGACGGCCTGGCTGAAGCGCAGCAGCATCCGGCGCAGCGACGGGCTGGCCTGCAATGCATTGTCGACGTGCCGCGCTTCGAGTCGCAAGGCGGCACCGGCTCCCTGCACCACGGCCTCGACGATCGACCGGTCGGCGTCGAAGACGAGCGGCAGGCCGATCATCCCCTCACGGCCGATGATGGCTACCTCGGTCGCATCGCCGGTCTCCAGCATCGCCAGCAGGGCGACCCAGCCCTGCTCGATGAAGTAGAGTGCCGTGATCGCTTCGCTCGGGTGATGGAGGACGTGCCGCGCCGGCAGGTCGACCAACTGCAGGTTCGGCTGCAGCTGCGCGAAGTCCGCGGGCGGCAGCATGGCCAGCATCAGGTTGCGGGTAGATCGCTGCTCGGATGCCAAGGCATGGCGCTCCCGCGCAAGACCGACGGGCGTGGCTGTCTCACGAGTGCCGGCTGCCGGAATGGAGCAGCCGGTTCACGATACTACACGACATGGGCATCTGTCGCGGCACGATGGCTGCGCCCGCGATCGGATCACCCGGCACCGCCCGCCGGCATCACGCCACCGGCCGAAGCTCCGGTCAGTCGGACGGAGCCTGCGCTCCGATCGCATCCGGCGCCGACAGGTCGACGAGGACCTCCGCCTGGTCGTCCAGGCAGGCGCCGACCACCTCGACCAGATCCGCCAGCTCGCGCAGATGCTCCCCGATCACGGGGCTGGCGCCATCCAGGCCCGATGCGGCCAGGAGGAACTTGCGGTGCAGGCTCTTGCGCAGGGCAGGTCCGCCGGTTTCAGCCAGGGCGGCCGTGATGCACCGCGTGGCCTCGCGCGCCGCGATGGCTTGCAGATGAGCATGTTTCGCCAGCTCGACGACGTCGATGGAAGACATTTCCCCCGCACTTCCGGTCGGTATCTGGAGAGCCGCGACCGTAGCAGCGGCGAAGCGCCCTTCGTCAGGACGATTGAACCCGTCCCGGCCGGATCCTCGGCAGCTGTCTCGCCATTGCAACATAAAGCACGGCACTAGGTGGCGCCGGGACATCCGGAGGGAACCTTCGCGGTGCAGGCCAAATGGTGCGGCTGCGTGACAAGATGCCACCGATCCGCTATGGAGGCTGCATGATGACCATGCACGCCTCGTCGTACTTCTGGTTTTTTGGCTACCGCAGGCCAAGGGCGGAGGTACGGGTGTGCGCGATCGGATGATGTAAGCGAAGAACCCCCGGAACAGCCGCCAGCCTACCTGGCGGCTTTTTTGTTGCCGCCGGTATGGCCCATTTCAGGAGTGCCTGCCGTGTCGACCGCCACTGACGATCTGCGCATCCGCGCCATCAAGGAACTGAGCACGCCCGCGGAGGTGATCCGCGAACTGCCGCGCAGCGAGACCGCCACCCGCACCGTCATCGAGGGCCGCCGAGCGCTGCAGGGAATCCTGCATGGCAGCGACGACCGCCTGGCGGTGGTGATCGGGCCCTGCTCGATCCACGACCCAGAAGCGGCCCTGGAATATGCCGAGCGGCTCGCCATGCAGCGGCGGCGCCTGGCCGGCGAGCTCGAGATCGTCATGCGGGTCTATTTCGAGAAGCCGCGCACCACGGTCGGCTGGAAGGGCCTGATCAACGACCCGGACCTGGACGGCAGCTTCCAGATCGACAAGGGCCTGCGCCTCGCGCGCGGCGTGCTGCGGGACGTGAACGGGATCGGCCTGCCGGCCGCCTGCGAGTTCCTGGACATGACCACGCCGCAATGCATCGCGGACCTGGTCGCCTGGGCGGCGATCGGGGCGCGCACCACCGAAAGCCAGGTGCACCGCGAGCTGGCCTCGGGCCTGTCCTGCCCGGTCGGCTTCAAGAACGGCACCGACGGCAATGTCCGGATCGCGGCCGAGGCGGTGATGTCGGCCTCGCATCCGCACCATTTCCTGGCGGTGACCAAGGAAGGGCGCTCGGCCATTGCATCCACCGCGGGCAATGGCGACTGCCATGTCATCCTGCGCGGCGGCAAGGCGCCGAATTATGACGCGGCCAGCGTGGCGGCGGCCTGCCAGGAGGCGGCGCGCTGCAAGGTCAACGAGCGGCTGATGATCGATGCCAGCCACGCCAACAGCATGAAGAAGCCCGAGAACCAGCCGCTGGTCATGAACGACGTCGCGAGCCAGCTGGCCGCCGGCGAGGAGCGGATCATCGGGGTCATGATCGAGAGCCACCTGGTCGGCGGGCGGCAGGACCTGGTGCCGGGCAGGCCGCTGGTGCGCGGCCAGAGCATCACCGACGGCTGCATCGACTGGATGACGTCGGTCGCGGTGCTGGAGAAGCTGGCGCGTGCGGTCGAGCAGCGCCGGCTGGCGGTGCGCGGCCGGGTCGACCGGCTGGCCGGCTGACGCGGGAGCAGCCTGCTTCCGGCTCTTGCCGGAAGCAGGCTGGCTCCTCGCTCATGAGCGCTTGCCGGTCGCGAGCCAGTGGGCGCAGGCTTCGCCCAGTTCCCGCCGCGCGGCCTTCTCGTAGTCCAGGCTGTCCGCCGCGCCGAGCATGTCGCGCCAGCGGCCGTTGGTGCCCTTGTGGACGAAGGTCTGGGCGCCACCCTCCCAGAAGATGCCGCCGACCGGGGCGCTCTTCTCGGCATGGGCCTTCATGTAGTCGAAGCTGCAATGCTCGACGATCGCGGGAAAGCGGCGCTCGTCGATCGGAATGTCGAGAAACGCCGCGATGCGGCGGATCTGCCTGGGCAGGTCGGCCTTCAGCTCGTTGAAGTGCAGGAGCATGACGTTCGGCAGGTCGCGGATCGCCCACCAGCTGCGGATATTCTCCCAGAACGGCCAGAACGGGTAGCCGTCGCCGTCCAGCCATTCGCGAAAATACCGGCGGACATCGGCGGACGGCCGGCCGATCGGCGGGCCCACCCGGCCCGGCGTGTCGTTCAGCGCCTGGTACCAGAGCTCGTTGGCGAAGGCGTGGTGGTTGTAGAGGCTCCAGACCACGTCGCGGCCATCCCGGCCGATATAGAGATACTTGGCCTTGGGCGCGAAGTTCAGCGCGTCGACCGGCAGATGGGTCTTGAGAAAGCGCCGGTGCGTCTGCGCCATGACCGCCGGGAGCTTCACCTCCCGGGGCGGCACGCGCAGGTCCAGCCAGGGCGACATCTGGGCGACATCGACGTCCGCAGCGCCCCCGAACAGGAGCTGGCCAACGATCTGTTGGGTCCAGGTGGTGCCGGACTTCGCATAGGTCGCGATGACGATGTCGTCGTCGCGAAAGTCGAGATCATCCCAGATGGTCGAATCCATATGATGATTGTGGATGTCGCGGGTCTTCTGCGGCCAGCGATGCGCCACCTCGAGCACGGCCTTGTCCCTCCTCCGCCCTCCGCCGGTCGTCCAGCCGGCGGGCCTGACCATCCCACGCCAGCACGATGCGCCGGCGGCGGCGATCGTCGCATGAGGAGCGTTTCTTGCCGGTGACGCGGATCACTCGGCCGAAGCCAGCGGCCCGTCATGTTCCGGCTCCTCCCGGCCCTGCCGGCGGCCGGGAGCGTGCCTGCCACCACCGGCTTTGTGCCCAGGGCAGGGCCGGATGAAACCGCTCTAGCCGCGGCGGATGGCGGACCCTAGGTTGGCGGCGGACGAGGATGGGATCAGGCCAAGGTGCAGACGTCGACCAGAACGCACGCGCAGGCGGCAGGCGGCCCGGTGGTCGAGGCCCGGGACCTGGACTTGGTCTTCCAGACCGCCGACGGGCCGGTGCATGCGCTCGCGAACGTGTCGCTGGCGATCGAGAAGGGTGCGTTCGTTTCGCTGATCGGCCCCTCGGGCTGCGGCAAGACCACGCTGCTGCGGGTGATCGCCGACCTGGAGCAGCCGACCGGCGGCTCGATCACGGTGAACGGGACCAGCCCGGAGCAAAACCGGCAGGCGCGCGGCTACGGCTACGTGTTCCAGGCCCCTGCCCTCTACCCCTGGCGCACGGTCGAGAAGAACGTGACCCTGCCGCTCGAGATCATGGGCATCCAGCCCCAGGAGCGGGCGGAACGGGCGCGCCGGAACCTGAAGCTCGTGAACCTGGAAGGATTCGAGAAGAAATATCCTTGGCAGCTTTCCGGCGGCATGCAGCAGCGCGCCTCGATCGCGCGCGCCTTGTCGTTCGAGCCGGAGCTCCTGCTGATGGACGAGCCGTTCGGCGCGCTCGACGAGATCACCCGCGACCACCTCAACGAGCAGCTGCTCCGGCTGTGGCGGACGACCGGCAAGACCGTCGTGTTCGTGACCCACTCCATCGCGGAGGCCGCGTTCCTGTCGACCCGGATCGTGGTGATGTCGCCCAGGCCTGGGCGGATCCTGGAGGTCATCGACAGCGACTTCCCGAAGGAGCGCACCCTCGACATGAGGGAAACGCCGGCGTTCGCGGAGATCGCACGGCGCATCCGCGACGGTCTGCGCGCCGGCCATTCCTACGAGGACTGACAACCGATGGCCCAGGACATCCAGCAGCTCTACGCGACCGACTTCTACGCCTGGACCCGGCGCCAGGCGAAGGAGCTGCGGCGGCTGGCGCGCGATCGCTGGAACGGGCCGCTCGACCTGCGGCATCTGGCGTCGGAAGTGGAGGACATGGGCAGCGAAGTCCTCCATGGCATGGAAAGCCAGCTGGAGCGGATCATCGAGCATCTGCTGAAGCTGGAATACAGCCCGGCGGACGAGCCTCGGGCCGGGTGGAAGGCCAGCGTGCGGCAGGCCAGGCGCGAGATCGAGCGGCGGATCACCGCAACCACCGCCAGGAAGCTGCGGCGCGGGCTGCCGGCGCGCTGGGCGGCAGGCCGCGACGATGCCCGTGCGGCGCTGCTCGACCATGGCGAGGCCGATGCCGCCCGGGCCCTGCCGGAGGCCTGCCCGTACCGCTTCGAGCAGCTCCTGCAGCTCGACTGGTACCCGCAGCCGCCTAGCCTGCCGAACGGGTAGAAGAAGCCGATGGCCCAGGACATCCAGCAGATCTACGCGACCGACTTCTATGCCTGGACGCGGCTCCAGGCGAAGGAGCTGCGGCGGCTGGCGCGCGATCGCTGGAACGGGCCGCTCGACCTGCGGCATCTGGCGTCGGAAGTGGAGGACATGGGCAGCGAAGTCCTCCATGGCATGGAAAGCCAGCTGGAGCGGATCATCGAGCATCTGCTGAAGCTGGAACATAGCACGGCGGACGAACCGCGGGCGGATTGGGAAGACAGCGTGGACCAGGCGCGCACCGAGATCGCCCGTCGGCTGAGCGCCAGCACGGCCAGGAAGCTGCGCCGCGACCTGCCCCGACGCTTTGCCACGGGTCGCCGGCGGGCGCTGCGGGCATTCCGGCGTCACGGCGAGAGCGGCGCGGCCAATGCCCTGCCGGAGGCCTGCCCTTATAGTTTCGAGCAGCTCCTGCAGTTCGACTGGTACCCGCAGCCGCATCGTCCAGGCGCATGAACGGGCGGGCAGGAGCGTGATCGACGAGGATGTGGCGCCGGCGGAGCGGCCGGACTGGTTTTCCACGCGCGGGCGGCGGGGGAGGCTGTCGTTCCTCCTGAACTTCCTGTTCGTGAACGTCGCGGTCGGCGTGATCACCGCGATGGCCGGCTCGATGAGCGGCCTGGTCGCATCGCTGGTGGCGGTCGGCTGCGCGGTCGTCGGCGGATGGGTGAATATCTGCCTGACGACGCAGCGCCTGCACGATACCGGCCGCTCGGGCTGGGTGCAGGCCGTGCCGTTCGCGGCGACGCTGGGCGGGCTGATGCTGCTGGTGGTCGACCATCCGCTGGCCGAAGCCATGGGCGTGGCGCTGGTGCTGGCCGGCTGCCTGGGCTTCCTGCTGTGGCTGCTGGTCGCCCGGGGGACGGCGGGCGGCAACGACTACGGACCGGCGCCGGCCGGGCCGTCCTGATCCTTCAGCGCCGCCGCCACCCGGCGGCGCAGCTCCTGCTGGCGCGCTTCCAGGCGGCCGCTGGCTTTCCATCGGCGCAGCATGGCCGGGGTCGGCGTGATGCTGGCGATCCTGGGCCGGCCCGGTGCCATCACGCCATGGCCCCAGCTCCGCAGCCAGTTGCGGTAGCCTGCGCCGGCGGTGGCGCAATCGATGGCCGGGTCCCCGGACCGCTCGTCCGGGCCGTACCGGGTCAGGAAGACATGGGCGCCGATCGTGGCGGTCTTCTTCAGCCGGGCGAACCACGGGCAGTTGGCCGGGTCCATCACGTAGGGATTGACGAAGAAGAGGGCACCGCCGGTGGGATCGGCGCCGTCCGGCTTTTCCGCCAGGACCAGTGCCCGCCGCAGGACCCGGCGCTCGTCCTCGGTGTCGACCCGCAAGGCCCGGGCCGCGTCCAGGGCCGGATCGGCCAGCGCGGCGGCCAGCGCCGACGACATGGAGACCGGCTGGAACTGGCCCTCCTGCGCCACGACGGCGCAGGCCGAGCCGGCGAAGCCGCCGTCGCCGACGCGGTTGCGCACGACCCGGATCACCGCGGCCATGCCGGCATCGCCCTCCCCGGCGGCCTCCGCATAGGCGATCATCGCGAGGCAGCGCCGGTCATCGGCATCGCTCGCCCGCGCGGCCGCGCTCGCCAGGAGCAGGGCCAGGAGGATGGTCGCGAACAGGAGCCGCACGGACATGGTCGGCCTGTATTCCCCGGGATGGGAGCGGCGCTCAAGAGGATTTGACGCCCGATCCGGCAGGGCGGATGCTGGGTGCCGAATGCCGGAGCCCGATCTCACCTCATGGAAAACGACGAACATGTCCGCTGGACCCGCCACGACCGGGTCGGCCGGATCACGCTGAACCGGCCACAGCGGAAGAACGCGCTGACACAAGGGATGTGGCAGGACCTCCTGCGGCTCGTGACGGAGCGGGTGCCGGACGAGGGCGTGCGGGTGCTGCTGGTGGAAGGCGCCGGCGGCGCCTTCTGCGCCGGCAACGACATCGAGATGCTGCGGGCGGGCCTGACCGACCAGGGGGCGACCCATGCCTTCCACGCGCTGGTCGACCGGGCGCTCCAGGCGGTGCGCGACCTGGCGCTCCCGACGATCGCGGCGGTCGACGGGGTCTGCTTCGGCGCGGGCCTGATGCTGGCAACGGCCTGCGACCTGCGGGTGGCGTCGGCGGGTGCCCGGTTCTGCGCGCCGCCGGCCAGGCTGGGCCTTGTCTACGGCATCGGCGAGACGCGGTCGCTCGTCCGCCTCCTGGGGCCGGCCAGGGCCAAGGAGATGCTGTACACCGCACGGGTGGCGGATGGTGCCGAGGCCCTGCGGATCGGGCTGGTGGAGCGGCTCTGCGACGGCCCGGCGGATGTCGCGGCGCTGGCCCTGGCGGAGGAGATCGCCGGCCTTTCCTCGGTGACGCACCGGGCGAGCAAGCGCCTGGTCGATGCGGCGGAGGCGGGAATGCCGCACCAGGCCTGGATGGACGAGCTGCGCGACGGCGCCACCGCGACCGACGACTTCCGGGAAGGGTGCGCCGCCTTCTTCGCCAAGAGGCCGCCGCGCTTCTAGCTGGCCGGCAGGGTGGCCATGAACGCCTCCACCTGGGCACGGCGCGGGATCGGCGCCACGGCGCCGTGGCCGACCGTGGACAAGGCGGCGGCGGCGTTGGCGTAGCGACCGGCGGCGAACGGGTCGCGCCCGGCCAGCCAGCTCACCAGGAAGGTCCCGTCGAACACGTCGCCGGCCCCGGTCGCATCCAGCGCGTCGACCTTGCAGACCGGGATCACCTCGACGCGCTCCGGTGTGGCGATCATCGTGCCGTTCCTGCCCATGGTCAGCGCCACCACGTCCGGGCCCATCGCCAGATAGTGCCGGCAGATGGTTTCCGGATCGTCCAGGCCGGTGAGCTGCCGCGCGTCGTCCAGGCCGGGGAGGAGCACGTCGGTCAGGCGGGCGGTGGCGTCGACGATGGCGCGGGCGCGGTCGAGCGGCCAAAGGCGCAGGCGCAGGTTGGGGTCGTAGGCCACCACCGTGCCGGCATCGCGCGCGATCCGGATCGCGTGGAAGACGGCATCGCAGGCGGAGGTCGAGATGGCCTGGCTGATGCCGGACACGTGCAGGGCGGCCGCGCGGCGGACCAGCTCGGCGGGCACGTCGTCCGGGACCACCAGGGCCGAGGCGGAGCCGGCGCGGCGGTAGGAGAACTCGTGGCCGTCCGGCCCGTAGGAGATGAAATAGATGCCGGTCTGGCTGTTCCTGGGAACGGCCACCCCGGTCCGGTCGACCGCTTCCCGGTCCCACAGCTCCAGGAAGGCGCGGCCGAACGGGTCGTCGCCGACCGCGCCGAAGAACGCGGTCCGGGCCCCCTGGCGGGCGGCTGCGACGATGACGTTGGAGGTATCGCCGCCAAGGCCGGGCAGGAACAGCCGCTCGCCCGCCCGCTCGACCTCGGCGAACTCCATCAGGGGCTCGCCGAACGCCACGAGGTCGAAGTCGCGCTGCATCCTTGTCTCCCGGGCAGGACATGCCCGGGCTCTTCACCCGATCACGGCGCCGAACGCAAGCATCCACGCCCGGCCGCGGGGGATCGGCCGGGCGTGGCGCCGAGGCCAGGCTCAGTAGTAGCGGTGCTTGCCGGACACCGCCGCACGACGGCGCTGGGTTTCCAGCGTGTCGTAGTCGAGCGGCGTCCAGAACGGCTGCAGGGCCTCGCGATCGGCATCGGCGCGGCTGAGCCCGATATCGCTCAGCACATGGTCGGGCAGGCGCTCGAGGTCCCGGCGCGCGCGCCAGTCGGTCCAGATACGCATCAGGGCCGAAAAGATGCCTGCCGGGCGATCACGACGAGCGACCTTGGTGCCATGGGTCGTGATCTTGCCGTGGGTCGGCCTGATCTTGGTGGCAGGAACGAGCTGCACCGTCGACGCCAGGGCGTGACTGGTCACCTGTCGGTTGCTCTCGGCATACATGGCACCTTCTCCAGTTAGTCGAGGTCGACGCGACCTCACGTTCGACAAGATGGCTTGCCGCGACGTATCAATCCAACGCATAATTTTGATGGTTGACTTCAACGAAGTTGATGCGAGATCATCCCATGGATCGTGTGCTCGACCCGGACCTGCTCGCCACCCTGGTGGCCATCGCCGAGACCGGCAGCTTCACCGGTGCCGCCGAGCGCGTGCTGCGCAGCCAGTCGGCGGTCAGCATGCAGATCAAGCGCCTGGAAGAGACGGTCGGACGGCCCCTGTTCCTGCGGGAAGGCCGCAACGTGACCCTCACCGCCGCCGGCGATGCGCTGCTCCTGCATGCCCGCCGCATCCTGCGCGCCCATCGGGAAGCGATTGCCGAGTTTTCCGAGCGCGAGCTGGCGGGCGAGGTCACCATCGGTACGCCCGACGACTACGCCGCCACCTACCTGCCCTCGATCCTGAACCTGTTCAGCGAGGCCCATCCCAAGCTCACCCTGAACGTCGTCTGCGAGCCGTCGATGGCGCTGTCGCAGCGGATCCGCGAGGGCAGCGTCGACATCGCCCTCACCACCCGCGGCAATGGCGAGGTCGGCGGGACCATCGTGCATGCCGAGCCGCTGATGTGGATGGGCTCCCGGCAGCACTGCATCCAGGAGCGCGATCCGCTGCCGCTGGCGGTGTTCGGCGAGCATTGCTGCTTCCGCAGCGCCATGCTGCACAGCCTGGCCGGGGTCGGCCGCGAATGCCGGATCGCGGTGGTGTCGGTCTCCATCGCCGGGATCTATGCGGCCATGGAAGCCGGGCTGGCCGTCTCCTGCCTCGCCGCGAGCAACCTGACGCCATCGCTGCGCAGCTTCGGCCGCGCCGACGGCTTCCCGGACCTGCCCGACGTGCAGCTGCTGATCCAGCGCGCCGCCGGCCGGCGCTCCCTCGCCCTGGACGAGCTGGAGGAGCGCATCGTCGAGCACTTCCGACGATGGCACCGCATGCCCCAGGCTGCCTGAGCGGCCAACAACATCTCCCTTCTTCCACGATCGGCCTCCGTCGGGCAGGTTGGAATTGCGGCGACTTCCTTCGGCATGACCGGATCATGATGAGGCCCGGGCCATTGCCGGAAAAAGCGGCGGCGACACGCCGTGCGGGGAAGAGGCCCATTCGAGGGAGAAGAACTCATGCGTCCTGTTCTGGGTATCCTCGCGGTCGTCCTGGTGCCGACCGTCCTCGCCTGCACGCCACAGCCGTCGTCCGACGCGATGGCCATGACCCCCGCCGACAATGCCACCACCTCGGTGCGCCAGTCGCATGAGGAACTGCTGGCGACGGTCGAGGACGTCGACATGGAAAGCCGCATGCTGACCCTGCGCCGCCCGGACGGGGGCGTGGAGAAGCTCTATGCGCCGCCCGAGGTCAAGAACCTCCCTCAGGTCAAGGTTGGCGACCAGGTCTTCGTCACCTACCTGCTCACGGTCACGGCCATCCCCAGGCCCACCACGGCAGCGACCTCGGGACCGGCGGCGGCAGAGATGGTCACGACGGCGCCGGAGGGCAGCAAGCCCAGCATCGCCAAGGGCACCGCCGCCAGCACCGTGATCACGGTGGATGACTACGACCCTGGCACCCATATGCTGACCTTCACCGGCCCGCAGGGCATGCAGCGCCAGGGCGAGATCATGGACCCCAAGATGCAGGCACTGGCTGCCAGCCTGAAAAAGGGTGACAAGGTCGAGGTGATCCTTTCCGAGGCGGCGGCGATCACGGTCCGGTCGCCGGCGCCATAACTGTCAAGAACTACCGGCTTCGAGAATGGCTCAGTCTGCCGCCGTCGCAACAGCAGCACTGAGCCATCATCGATCCTTCTGGCTGTTCTGGGCCGCGCGCGTCCTCTCGGCCCTGGGATTCCAGGCGACATCGGTGGTGATCGGCTGGCAGGTCTACGAGAAGACCGGCAGCGCCTATGCGCTGGGCCTGGTGGGCCTGTTCCAGTTCCTGCCCATGCTGCTCCTCACCTTCCTGGTCGGCCACGTGGCGGACCGCTACGACCGTCGGCGGGTGGTCATCCTCTGCCAGGTCACCGAGGCGGCAGCGCTGGCCTACCTGCTGGCCGGCGTGCTCGGCGGATGGATCAGCGTGGCCGGCATCTTCGTGGTGGCGGCCCTGCTCGGTGCCGCGCGCGCCTTCGAGAGCCCGACCATGTCGGCGGTGCTGCCCAACGTCATCCCGGCCCAGCTCCTGCCCAAGGCCATGGCGGTATCCTCGTCGGCGATGCAGACCGCCACCATCGTCGGCCCCTCGATGGGGGGCGTGCTCTACGCGGTCGAGCCCAGCCTGCCGATCGCGCTTGCCGCCTGCTTGTTCCTGATGGCGGCCGCGGCCACTGGCATGATCCGGCTGGAGCGGGCAGCGCCGGTGCGGACGCCGGTAACGCTGGCCTCGATCTTCTCCGGCGTGGCGTTCATCCGCAGCCGGCCGGTGATCCTGGGCACGATCTCGCTCGACCTGTTCGCGGTCCTCCTGGGCGGCGTCACCGCGCTCCTGCCGATCTTCGCCAAGGACGTGCTGCACACGGGTCCCTGGGGACTGGGCCTCCTGCGCTCCTCGCCGGCGATCGGCGGGCTCCTGATGTCGCTCGTCCTGATGCGGCTGGAGATGAGGAGCCGGATCGGCATGAAGATGTTCGTGTCGGTGATCGTGTTCGGCCTCGCCACCATCGTGTTTGCGGCATCAAGCAACCTGATCCTGTCCTGCCTGGCCCTGGTGACGCTGGGTGCGGCCGACAATGTCAGCGTCGTGATCCGCAACTCGCTGGTCCTGCTGTCCACGCCGGACGAGATGCGCGGCCGGGTGAACGCGGTGAACTCCCTGTTCATCGGCACGTCCAACCAGCTGGGCGAGTTCGAATCCGGCATGGTGGCGGGCCTGCTGGGCGCCGTGCCCGCCGGCATCCTCGGCGGGATCGGCACCGTGCTGGTGGCATTGCTGTGGATGCGGCTGTTCCCGGCCCTGCGCAAGGCGGACAGCTTCACCGGTTGACCGGTTCAGGCCGCCTGATCGCGCTCGGCGAACACCTCCTTGGCGGCGAACAGCCCGTTCAGTGCTGCGGGGAAGCCGGCATAGACCGCCATCTGGATGATCGTCTCGACGATCTCCGCGCGGCTGAGGCCGACGTTCAGCCCGGCGCCGATATGCACCTTGAGCTGGGCCGTGGCCGTGCCGAGGGCGGTAAGCGCCGCGATCGTCGCGATCTCGCGCGCGCGCAGATCCAGGCCCGGCCGGGTGTAGATGTCGCCGAACGGGAACTCGATGAGGTAGCGGGCGAAGTCCGGGGCGATGTCGGCCAGGGAGTCGATCACCCGCTGGCCGGCATGGCCGTCGATCTCAGCCAGTGCTTGCGCGCCGCGCGCGTAGCGGTCGTTCATGTCGGTCTGCATCGTCCAGTTCCTCTTCCATGGGATCGCCATAGCCGGCGATCTTGGTGTCGAGGACGCGAAGGCAGTCCTGAAGCTCGGCGACATGGGCGCGCACGCGGTCGCGGTGCGCCACGAGCAGCCGGCGGCGCTCCGCTTCCGTGCCGGCGCCGCGCGCCCGCAGGGCGGCGTAGCGCAGCATCTGGCGGATCGGCATGCCGGTGGTCTTGAGCCGGCCCAGAAAGGCCAGCCAGACCAGGATCGAGGCGTCGTAGTCCCGCTGCCGCGCGCTGTCGCGGGGCGCATAGGGCAGCAGTCCGATCCGCTCGTAATAGCGGATGGTGTGGGCCGACATGCCGCTGCGCTCCGCCAGCTCGCCGATCTTCATGGAAAAGCCTTCTTCGTCACGACGCCGCATCAGGTACGACTTCGAGCGCACTCTAAGTCAATGCGGAAAGAGTGAAGGGCCACGCCCGATCAGAACAGCGCCCGCAGGAGCAGGTAGAGGCTGCCGGACAGGAGGATCGCCGCCGGCAGGGTCAGCACCCAGGCAAGCGCCAAACTGCGCACGGTCGACCATTGCAGGCCGGAGCGGTTCGCCGCCATCGTGCCGGCGACGCCGGAGGCCAGCACGTGGGTGGTGGAGACCGGCAGGCCGTACAGGTCGGCGGCGCCGATCGTGGTCATCGCGACGAACTCGGCCGAAGCGCCCTGGCCATAGGTCATGTGCGACTTGCCGATCCGTTCGCCGACCGTCACCACGATGCGCTTCCAGCCGACCATGGTGCCCAGGCCCAGGGCCACGGCGACGGCGATCTTGACCCAGGTCGGGATGAACTTGGTCGCGTCGTCCAGCGACTGCTTGTAGCGGCCCAGAGTCTGGGCCTCGGCCGGATCCAGGTCGTTGCCCCGGTCGCGCACGAGGAAGCGGAGCGCCTCGGAGGCCAGGTACATGTCGTTGCGGGTGTTGGCGACGGCGTCGGCCGGCAGCCGGGCAAGCGACCCGTAGGTGCCGACCATGGCGGCGATGTCGCGCATCAGCGTGCTCAGCGCCGGGTAGGTCTGGGGGGTGAGCTGGCGCTTGGCGATGTAGCGGGTCACCAGGGGGCGCGGGTCGCCCGCATAGATCTGCCCCTCGGACTTTTCCAGGACCACCTCGGCGGCGGCGTGGGAGTTGAGCTGGAACCGCTCGATCTGGCCCGGCGGCATGGAGCGGTTCAGGGCGAAGGCCAGCGGCACGGTGCCGATCAGGATCAGCATGATCAGGCCCATGCCCTTCTGGCCGTCGTTGGAGCCGTGCGCCAGGCTGACGCCGGTGCAGGTGAGGATCAGCACGGCGCGGATCCAGAACGGCGGCGGGCGGCCCGGGTCGGGCTGCCGGTAGAGCCGCGGGTCGCGCACCACCAGCTTCAGGACGAGGAACAGGAGGCCCGCCGCGACGAAGCCGACCAGCGGCGAGACCAGCAGGGACCAGCCGACGGTGGAAGCGCTCGCCCAGTCGACGCCCGACGTGCCGGTCTGCCCGTGCACCAGCGCGTTGGCCACGCCCACGCCGATGATGGAGCCGATCAGGGTGTGCGAGCTGGACGCGGGCAGGCCCAGCCACCAGGTGCCGAGGTTCCAGATGATGGCGGCGATCAGCAGCGCGAACACCATGGCGAAGCCGGCGCTGGAGCCGACCTGCAGGATCAGTTCCACCGGCAGGAGCGAGATGATGCCGAAGGCGACGGCGCCGCTGGAGATCAGGACGCCCGCGAAGTTGCAGATGCCCGACCAGATCACCGCCACGGCGGGCGGGAGGGAGTGGGTGTAGATGACGGTCGCCACCGCGTTGGCGGTGTCGTGGAAGCCATTCACGAACTCGAAGCCCAGCGCGATGGTCAGCGCCAGGCCCAGCAGGATAAACGGAAGCCAGGTCGTGTTCCCGGCATGGGCGGCGGCGATGTCGTGGTAGAGGCTGTAGACGGTGAACAGGATGCCGGCGGTCAGCAGCCCCAGGAACAGGTAGCGCGTCCGGGGACGCGCCTTCTGGTCCATCCGGACGGCTGCCGGCTCCTGCGCCGCGACCGTGCGGCTCTTCACTTCGATCATTAACCGGTCCCGAACGGAAGCTTCGGCCGACTCGCGCGATCCCACCTGCCGGGCCGGCCCATGGGATCGCTACGGCACCGTCCGTACCCGCATGCCTGCATCCACGCCTACGGGAATACGCGGTGGGAGAAGCGGTTCCCGGCCGCGGCTCAGGCCTTGCCGCCGGCCTGCTCGAACGAGACGGCCAGGGCCTCCAGGATGATGCTGACCGAGATGGCGCCCGGGTCCGGGTGGCCGAGAGCGCGCTCGCCGAGGGTGCGGGCGCGGCCGAACTGGGCGACCATGTCCTTGGTCTGCTCGACCCCCTCGCCGGCCGCCTTGGCCGCGGCGCGCGCCGCCGGGGCGAGCCCCGCCTCGGCATAGGCCTGCGCCGCCTGGGCGGCCGGAGCCAGCGCATCGAGCATGGTCTTGTGGCCTGGCTCCGCCTTGCCACGCGCCTGCACCGCCTTCTGCCCCTCCTCCAGCGCCGCAGCGAAGAGGAGGGCGTCCAGGGCATTCTCGGTCAAGATCTTGCCGGCACCGGTGAAGAAGGTGCCGAACACCGCCCCCGAGGCGCCGCCACTGGTGCTGACGATCGCCATGCCCATCGTCTTGAACAGGTCGCCCACGGTGGCGGCCGGCTTCTTGTCCAGCGCGTCCTTGGCCGCCTTCATGCCGCGCGACATGCCGAGGCCATGGTCGCCGTCGCCGATCGCCTGATCGGCCTTGGTCAGCCGGTCGACGGAAGCGATGATCGCGTCCGCAGCGGCGAGAAGCGCGGCCTTGGTCTGGTCGACGGTCACGCGGTCGGACATCTTGAACCTCAGTGCTGGGTGAAC
>VFQN01001690.1_pt1 | contig 35994 bp, 57 predicted proteins | sample 3512371 | NCBI WGS metagenome assembly VFQN01 (sample SAMN10412370, study PRJNA504923) | tailings metagenome | isolation source: Replicate 2 from Balatoc abandoned mine | place: Philippines: Itogon, Benguet | collected 2017-08-28
AAAATAGGTCTCCGATAATCCCATAACCCTTCTCCTGAAAAAAAAAAAAAAAAAAAAAAAGACCGGCATGCTTTCCACTGCACGGAGCAACAGGCTTGCCCGCCAAGGACCTGCCCTTGCCCTCGTCCATGCCCAACTCGTCCTACAATTGTCTGAGGGGCGCTTCCCTTGCCACACCTACTACAAGTAAACGCACAAGCCACGCACCTGTTAGCCACCCTTAGGTAGGCACGTACTGATACATAGCATCAACTGCATGCATAAAGGGGGCGCTTGCTTCAGTCAGTCAGCCAGCACCGTCGGGAGACCTCCGCAAAAGCAATATGCGTCCTGCGCAGCCTGCTCCAACAAGAATTTCAGCAGTTCTGTGCCTTTGCCTACAACTGTCGACGCAGGAGGCAACCAACCAGGACAACGCCATTCAGTGCACCCGCAGGCACAACACAAAGTCTGCGCAAGACCTGGTGGGACTCGGCACGCCGTTGGTGCACCCGCGCGCTGCAGCCTCACCACGGGTTCCTGCCATACGGTACCTGCCATTCGGTATGAAACTGGAATGCATTGCATGGCGGTACAAAGCCAGCAAGGACCAGTCAGCTACATGGACGCCTGCCAAAAAGAGGCATACCCACAAAGCGCCAAGGTAGGAGGTGCACACACTTCTAAACACCGGCCCTCATCGCACTGACCTCGACGGGCGGCGCCGCCACCTACTCCTGACCACATGACACCAGCTATCCATCGCACTCACTAACACACGACATCAAGCCGTGGTACCCAGCCGAAACCGGGCCAAATCTCAACAGACACAAGGGGTGCGACTCGCTGTGCCAGCCGTTGCATGACCCTGGCGCAATACGAAGTGTACCTGCCAGGGATGCAGCCAACCATACTAGCCGCAGATTTGGTTGAGTTCAGTGGACGGCCGTTCGAGCTGCACGATACGATGAATGCAGACTTGTGGTACCAGTCGTGCAAGCCAACCCAGGGCGGCAAGCTTCCAGGCGTCTCCATGCGCTCGTCTCCCAATACGTGCAGCGCTGCATGCGGCGCAGGGTGAGGCATGGGCCCCTACCAGACCCACTCATCAGGTGCACCACCCGCGAGCAAGTTAAATAGCATTGCTGGCCACGTACCTGTCTACCACCAACCCAGCAGGGTACAACTGCCTTGCGCCAAGCGAGCGGCTGGAAGCAGCACGTAATGCTGCCAACTGGGTGCTGCGACCGATCCCGTCTCGTGACAACACCACGCCTCCTTCCGACACGACAGACCCCATCAGTGTGCCCAACCGGCCTGCAGACAGCGCAAGGAAAGCCTTGCGCTGGCATGCCCCGCCCCTTGGCGAAGCACGAGACTCTTGCAACCCGCAACGAAAGCGCATGCGAAACAAACCCTTCTCGGCGCGACCACAAGCAGCACGGCATGAGACTGCGTGGCGCCACAAACAAATGCTATCCCAGTCCGCGAACACGAGGTGTAGACCACAAGCCTCAACTTTTGCTCCTCTTCCCACGCGCACGGCAGGAAAAGGCAGCCGCCATAGCGCATGCCACATGCCTGCGCGCCCGTGCCAGTAACCATTTCGCAATTGCACGACTCACTTCAACTAGCTGCGCCATGCACATCGCCCATGCACATTGCGTCTGCGACGACAACCCTGGAAAGTAACCCACAAAGTAACAAGCGCTGCCACCCTGCCTTCACTTCCTCCGCTCAAGTTTAAAGATACACCCCCTGCAACGTTGACAGCCCACCATCGCTACAGAAACTAGCTTACGGGATGAAAGCAGTGCACCTACCATCGCAAAAAGAGTTACTCATGTACCCATGGCAAGGAGTGCCGGTGTTGCAAGCCCCCAAGACCCCCTCTCCCTCGCAACAGTGCATATGCATGCCCCACCGCCTCATACCAGCGGCCCGTGCGCCTCTGTTCCCACCCCCTTTCCCGGCCGCTAACAATGTCACCGCAGTACATGCTTGAACAGATTGACCCGCGCCGCTTACCGCCCGCGCATGCGCTGTCCCACATCCGCCTCCGACAGCGCAGCAACGCTGCAGGCAGAGCGCTGCCTCTATCGCCGCCCGGTGGAAGCCGAGCCTCCTCCCACTTGTCATCTCCTGCTCCAACTAACTCCTCCTCAAGCCCGCGCCTTACTCCAGACTGCCCGTCTCCTCCAGGGCTGTGACCATAGCGTCAAGCCGCTTCACCACCTGCAGAGCGCGCAGTTGCATCACGGTCACCGGAATGGTAACAGCCAGAGCGTGTTGACCAATCACCAAGGGATGCGGCAGCAGCACTGAGCCAGGTGCGGTTTTGCAGCGCAGTGCCCAGGTGGGCCCGAGCCCATGGGCCCCACAGCGCAGCACGCCCTTTTGCTCCCGCTGCGCATGCCCGTGCCCATGCCCACGCCATGTGCCCTGCCTACCGCGGGGAAGGAGGGACGCTGCTCGGGGTCGTGTGCAGTGCAGTCACGCATCAGGGCCTCGAAGCAGGCGGGCGTGCCGGGGGGGAACACCAGCCGGGCCTCCTGCATGGGGTTACAAGCAGGAGTGTGCATGGTCAATGGGCGCTTTCAGTAACGCTGCGACGCGGATGAATCTGTCACGGCGAACGCGCACCACGAAAGCCAGTGGCAGTCAGCAGCCTGCAGGTGCACAGTTCTTGTCCGTGCTGGGTGCTCACCCCTGAGCCGATGAGCATGATGATCTGCGAGTGCGTGAGGCCGCTCCAGGGGCGGCTGCCGGTGTACATCTGCCACAGCAGGATGCCGAACGAGTACACGTCCACGGCCTGTGGCAGGTGAGGAGGGAGACGAGCACTAGGTTGGTTGGCGGAGCAGTAAGGAGCAATAGATCAAAACGAAGAGGTAGCGATAGACACCCAGACTGCAGGAGGGCGCAGGCTGCTCCTGCACGACGGGCCTCGCTCGATGGTTTTGCAGCCCGGCCCTGCGCACCTTGCTGACGGTGCCGTGCATGACCAGCTCGGGCGGCATGTGCGACAGGGTGCCGTAGTTGGCAGTCTGCATCTTGCTGCGGATCTCCAGCGTGCGACTCAGCCCGAAGTCCGCCACCTTGGCCACGAAGCCGCGGCCGCCCACAGTGGCGGCGGCGCCGGCGGAGCACAGCATCACGTTCCAGCCCGACAGATCTGCGAAGCAACGCAGGAGCGTATTCGACCGAGACAGGCGGGAGTTGCGTCAGGGTCCAGGAAGCAGAAGCGGGAGGGGAGCTGTGAGCGTCGGCAAGACAATGGAGCTGTAACCATGGTTCTGGTGAAGGTATCAACCCCACAAGGACAACCCACTAGGTGGAAAAGGAGAGCAGCTCAACGTTCAGCCCCCGCGCACCTCCGTGCACCACGTTGGACTGGTGCAGGTAGGCCAGGGCGGAGGCCACCTCGCGCGCCGTGGCCACCACGGCCGACACGTTGGGGCCGCCGCTGATGGCGGAGCGCTCGGTGCGCAGCCAGCCGCGGTCGATGGCCTCCTGCGGGGTGCGATGTTAATGGGTACCAGGTGATTGACGAGGGTGTTGACAACTGGGCAAACAGCAGCTTGATAGTGCAGGAGTTTGCGTCTTGTCCTTTGCGAGGAGACGGCCCGACGGTCAGGCCACCAGCGGGTCAAGCATGATCGCCGTACATAACAAGGAAAGGGCTTCCTTTCCTCCGTGTTGCGCACCTGCAGGCAGCCCCTGTCGCAGTACTCCATGAGGATCCAGGTCTGCACCATGGGGCCGGCGCCCATGTCATCGAGGCCGCCGGGCGTGCCGCTTGTGTAGGCGTTGTTGGCGCCAGACGCGAAGGCGGAGGACACGTTCTGCAGCATACCGTACAGCAACACACAGGACACGGCACCCAGGTCAGCGCAACAGCAATGCGTACACTGGCCAGTCTAAGCAACATCCGTGCGTATGCAAAGCGGCACACATCCGTTCGGAATGCTGACCCTGTCCGCTGGCTCTCTTTCGCCCGCCAGTTCCCAAGAGCCTCACCAGCCGGGAACCCAGTGCTTTCCCCCCACGCGGCCCGCCCACCTTGCCCCCGCTGGCGGGCAGCGCCGGCCAGTCCACGCTGCGCGACGTGTTCGAGGCCGCCGTGTGGCCCTCCTCCTCCTCCAGCGCGTGCAAGTTGGCGTCCGCGCCGAAGTCGATCACCGCCCACGCCTGCTGCGGCGACGCGTCCGCGCTGGCGGCCGCCAGGTTGGCCGACGTGAGCGCAGCTCCGCCCTCTACCTCCTTCTCCTGTTTCTCCAGCTCGGTGCTGTCCTCCTCCATAACCACCGAGGGCTGCGGCTTCAGTACCTGCGGACAGATAACGGACAAGTGACGATCAAACAGCCATGCAGCGTGTATGCAGCGTGTGCAGGACGTAAGGACATGTTCCTCATCCACGCCAAGCAGTCGGGAAGCTTCATCCGCTTGCCCAACATGCGTCAAGATTAATCAGCCCCGTCACAGCCCACCTCCCACAAAACAGAGCCTCCCTCATCCCACCCCCACTCGACCCTAAGCGCACACCAAGCTCGCCTCCACCGCCCCACCTTGCCGGTGCCGGTGCCCTCGTCCATGCTGGTCATGATGCTCATGCCGGCGTTGGGGCGCTCCAGCTTGCGAGCCGCCCACTTGAGCGTGGCCACGATGTTGGGGTGGCGCAGCTGCGAGCCCAGCAAGGCCTCGGGCGCGGCGCCGGCGCCGCTGCCGCGGGCCAGCGCCTTGCGCACGTCCGTGTCCAGCACCTGGGGCGAGAGGCGGGATCAACGTACATGCGCTGTCGGGAAAGGGCCGTGCGTCACGTCATGCAGGGGGCGAACCAAAGACCAGGCGTCTACACAATGGTTGGTGCATTCTGGCCGGTAGGGGCTGTGCGACGGGAGGCGCTGAGGTTGCAGCACGTACGAGATGGTCGTGGGTTACAGGGGTGACCAGGGCGGCGCCGGATCGCACCTTGACCGCCACAGGCGTGCCCAGCCAGCTGCCGTAGTATACGGAGCCGAAGGAGCCCTTGCCCAGCAGGTGGCCCAGCTCCAGGCCCTTAGGGACAGATGAGCATGGGAAGAGAGGGTTTAGGGCAGGATAGCAACGGACTAGTAGGTGAGGGGCAGGGGCACCAAGCGAGGCATTACGGCACACCGAAAGGGGATGACAAGCCCCGCGCAACGCACGGATACACCCTGCCCACCTCGACGATGTCGCTGCCGCCCGCCGACCAGGTTGAGGTGGTGGTGGCGGACATGACGGAGCTGCGCGGGGCGGAGGCAAGGGCAAGGGCCAAGGCCGTTGTCAGCATACGATCATCCAGACAGAGGACGGTGCAAGGCGTAGACATCAGCTCCAGCACAGGCCGTGAGCACAGGCGCATGCAGGTGGCGTGGGTCCGTCGTCCCCGTCATGCCCCTCACCTAGCCCTGGAGTTAAAGGCCTTGCCCGTTAGGTCCACGCTCATGAAGTAAAAGCGCCGGGCGGAGGAACTGGCCGGGGCGTCGGGCTCGGGCCTGCGGCGCGGATGATTCAGAAGCGACAGTGTAAGCACATGCAATTAAAGCGATGGATCTGAAGCAAAGCCCCGTGTGCAGAGTGTGCAGAGCAAGATGTGCCTGCACAACCGAAGCGTACGGAGCATACAGGGCTACAGGCTACACCAGGGGCAAGTACGCAAGCTACGAGATGCTCACAGTTGAATCCCAAATGCTCAACATGGGGTTATAAGTTTTGCTACCGGACCTGCAAACAGGCGCCCCAACTCACTTGAGGAAGGCCGGGATGCCGATGGGGACCACCGACTCGTCCATGCCCTCCCTGGCTGCCGGGCGGAAGGTGAGCACGAAGCCGCCCTTGGGGTTGCCTAGCGGCGAGGCCAGCTTGAGCTTGGCGCCCGTGACCTGGAAGTCGTAACACTTGGCGGCCGCCTTCTCCAGGTCCACCGTGGGCACCGTGGAGCCGTCGCTGCCCGCGAACACGTCGCGCACCGACTTGTTCAGCACCTCGCTGCGCTCCACGCCTGGGTGATGTGCACGCAGCGACGAAACGGAGGGACACAATAGCTCGAGGTTGACGCAGGACGCCAACTGACTATACAGCAGTCACGAAACGGAGGGACACAATAGCTCGAGGTTGACGCAGGACGCCAGATGACTGTTCAGCTCATTGACAGCCTTCGCTCATCATTGTCCCCAGCTGAAATAGTCAAGCGAAGGTTCCGTTTCCCTCCTTCGCGAGCGAGTCACCACCTGCCAGCCACAGCTACATTTAACCCCGCACCCCGCTCCTCACCCGTGAGTTTGGCCCATGCTGCGTTGGTGTGCAGCACGCGCCAGCCCTCGGCACTGGTGTCCACCAGCACCACGCAGTGCTCAAAGCAGTCCAGCGTGCGCTGCAGCTGGCCGTACGTGGCCTGCGGGCGGCGGGGAGGGGGATAAGAGGGAACGATTCGGATCATGAGGAGCTGAAAGCATGCAAGGAGGGCAGATGTTCACGAGGAGCTGGTCGTATGTGGCAGGCACAGCTGCCCATCTCTGGTTGGCGGCGCGCAAGCGGTGCTTATGAGCTGCCAATCGAGGACTCAGCACGCGCAATCAGCGCCGGCCAACAGCAAACGCAAGTGTGGCTTATTGCACAGCCGCCGGTACCTTGAGCACGTCGTTGTCGCGCGTCTTGAGCTTGAGGGCGATGTCCTTCTCCAGGTGGCGCACCACCAGCTCGCTCAGGTTGTTCATCACGCTGCACGAGGCCGCATCGAAGCCGGGCCGCGGGGCCACGTCCGCGAAGCAGCTGTGGAACAAATTACAGATCTTGTCAGGTAAAAGAATATAACTCAAAGCACACACGGTGTGTTGGAACACGGGTCAGGGCTTAGGACCAGGGCATCACGCAGAAACGCCGGCTGCTGTAGTGGACCTCTGGGGGATGTGCGGCTAACGGCGGGCCGCACTTACAGGGTGCCCAGACGGTGGCCGTTGGAGGCGACCAGCGGCGCGCCGCAGTAGAAGCGCACGCCCGGGTAGCCCGTCACCTTGGCGTTCTCGCGGAAGCGGACGTCCTGAGTACGGGTTGGAGATGGGCATGAGAAATTTGGTGCAGGCTCAAGACCGAGAACTAGTCAAGTTGTCCTTACAAACGCAGTACGGGCGCGCCGCGAAGACAGAACTTCACTTGCGCAAGGCAGAGGTACTGCGGGAGAGGAGCAGTACCCGCCGGGGGCGAGCATGGTACCAACGCCACATGCATGCCCGCTGCTACTCCAGTCATGACAGCGGAAACGGCAGGCAAGCACGTGTCAATAATTGCCCAGTGCGCACCTGCAGCGTGTCCGGGATGACCAGGATCTGTGCGTTGTTGTACGCCAGCGACCAGGCGCACAGCGTCCAACGCCATGGGAAGTCGCCGCAGGGGATGACGCCGCCTGTGGAGCGGCCAGGGCGACAAGACGCGCCGCAAACTATGCTCAGCGTGGTAACGCTGCGATGAGGGCGCAGCTACAGCAAGGCGACGCAGCTAGCGGAGACTATGCAACAGGAAAGGATACCGAGAAGCCGTCACTCAGCCAGTCCAAATGAGAGCGGCAGCTGCGGCAGGGCTGCAGAGACTCCGCTGCACATGACGGGACGACAGCACCACCTCTCTGCCCGTTGCCGTCCCCCTCTTGTCCCGTTTCCTTAACCTCGCTGCCGCTGATGTAGACGCGCTTGGAGTCGAACAGCGCCACCAGGGCCACGGGAGCCTGCGTTAAACAATGGATCAAGTTTGCGTGTCAGTGGGCGTGCAAGGACGGGGTACCGCGCATCCAGCATTTGCCCGCGAAGATGTAGTCTTTGGCATCCGTGTGTCGAGTGAGGAATGGCCGCCTCTACTCCTCCGTGTGATCTGTGAGCCAGGAACGTGCTTGCACCCCCATCGGACTTGGCAAACCCTGAAACGTTGCACTAGAAGGCAGCTTAGTTTGATGTGCTACGACAGTAGCGTACCTGAAACATGTTGGTGGTGAGACGCAGGATGGAGGCGATTTCGGGGTCCTCCTGCATTAGGCAAACCGGCGCTCATGTCCTCATGTGGCTTAAGCCGTGTAGCTAGGGTACAAATAAACGGCGAAGTACAATGTCACAGCAAGTCTAAGCGCCGCACACCAGTGGCGGATACGAGCAACGCCACATGTCAGCCCCGTACCGAGCAGGTTGGACAGCTGCTTGACGCGTACAGGACTCACCTCAATCCGCGGGCAGTCCTGCATCTTGTCCAGCGCTCGGATGGTAGCCAGACGGCTCTCCTCGCATGGCGGCTGGGGCGGACCCAGCACGTGCACCTGGGGGTCACGAACCGTGTGGACGCCCTGTGAGTACTGTGACCCGACCGAGCTGGGGCCTGTTGGGCTTTGCCATGCTTGCAGTTCTCCAAAAGAGAACACAGCATGGCTATGCCAGGAAAACCAGGGCTAACACAGGCACACAAGCCGCTGGCCCACCAACAACCTCTGCACGTACACAGGGCAGGGGCGATGCTCCTGGCGCAAGTCCGCACACGCACCTGGTAGGGAAGCCCTGAAGCAGGCCCGTTATCATGGTCCAGCACGTTCTGGATAAGGTCCGAGTCAATGGCGCTGCTGTCAATTTTCGCCTTTCCATCCTTCGTTGAAACCTTGCCGGCGACGATGTCCAGGGGCTGGATTACAAGGGTTATAACATGCATGCCAATTAGCCGCGGTTGTGGTGACCTTGCGTTTTGGTGAACCGGACAGGCCGTGACAATGGAAATGACGTTAGTCGGACAAGGCACCTAGACCAAAAACGCAGCGCGCTGACATAATAGATAATGCGCTTTCAAGCCAAGGTGCGTCCCGACCTTCCCGTTGTCAAGAACGCCTACTGTGAAATGCAGGACCCCACAATGACCTTTGACAAACCCAAGGCTAAAAACGCTTGCTGACCGCGTTAAGAGTATATCAAACAGCGATTGACTCCGGTGAATGACACGTTTCGGCGTGCGCATGCACTGACGAAGTCTGGAAGGAGAATTTGGTCGGGGCTTCGAGCCAGCCCTTGACACCTTGCGTTCACAAGCCTACCAGCACTTCTGAGGTACGAGAGGAGGTGGTGTAGCGAAGCGCCTACCTTATGGGAGGCAGGCTCCGCCGCTTGAGCAGAGGCTCCCTTCCCATGAGGCTTCACAACCTGATACTTGCTCTCCGGCAAGGGTCCCAGACACGAGCATGCTTGTCCCATTGCTGCTGTCCGCTGCTATTGCAGCAGCGCTGCTGTTTGGCTCCTCCTCGCAACACTGCTGAACGCGCCGGCCCACGCCAGGCGCTAGTTGAGTTACTACCTGCTTAAACAGCGATATTATGCGCTGTATGCTAAAAACGGCTCCCCACCAGGCCGTTTGTTAGTGCTCGACTCAAATAGGATAAGCGGAGCCGCACTGTCAGCGTTTCTGTATTCAGGAGGTGTGCCTAGTTTCGTTCAGCACATTGATGGTATGCTGAGTGGGTGAACGCGGTGCAGACGAGGAACAAATTGGCGGTACGGCGTATCCCTCCTCAGAAACGCCCTGAGAAACGGTTGTACAATCACAATTGCCATGAATCCTGCTTGTAAACCACCATCATGCGGGTGTCTCATACGCCTATTGAGGTATGACTCAGCATGCCGGTGTGCCCGCTTTCGGGCCCCCACCCACCCCACCCGCACCCCCCGGCCCCGGTCACCAATCGGCCACATTCCAAGCAAACAATTGCGACAGTAACCACCAGTAGAGCCCCGGGAGGTGGTATGCGAGGGCTTGCCTGCATCCTTCCTCTAGCGGCCTGTGTGGCGCTGTTGCAGGTTGCTTGGTGCAAGGGCAGACTGGGCAGACCGACCTGGTCACGGCTGTGTCAGGCAAGCCTGAACGCACTTGCCTTGGCTTTTAGGACAGTCAGCCCACGTGCACTATGATCGAGGCGCTGGGCTGCTCAGTCTTTCTCCGTACCACCCCCTGGTTGACATTTTACGTGTACCCCTGCTTGACATGCATGCACACTTTACCTCGTGCTTCACATGCTAGCAGGCTTTGCGGTCGGGGCTGGTGCGGCCGTTGCCAAATGGTCAGGATACACCTGGGATACAGCTGCATGATACAGCTGCATTGCCTGCACCTGCCTGTGCGACGCCCTCTGCGGCCGTCGCTGGGCCGTACAGGCTTCCTGTCTGTTCCTGTGTACTCTCACGAAAGAAAGTTGCGCAATTCGAGCTGCAGCACGTGTGGGCCATCCGGGGCTGAGGTGGCCTGCAACTGCGAAGCGCACGCACATGGGCATGTCCCATCTCCCATGTACTCCCAGCTGTGGTTGGGCGCACCAGCTGTGTTGTAACCCCACGATAATGTGCGGGGGTTCCCCACAGATGAAACCCCCTGCCGCCCTGGCGCCCTGAGCGCTGGGGTCCCGGTGACAAACCAGGGGTAGCAAGACGGCTTTCGCGCACCGCACGAATAGGATGCACGTCCCATGTTATCAGCGAATGAGCCCGAGGGTCACGTGGCACACAGCGTGCGGTGTCGTACTGTATGGCCAGCTGCTGTACGTGGCGCAGTGCTTACTGCCTAATGTGAAGACGGACGCGATGATGATAATGGCGCTGTGATATCGGATGGGTGAAAGGAAAGAGGTAAAAGCGCTCAGCAGTAGTAGTAAGCCGGTAGGCTCAAGCGTTCGGGCCCGCAGACAGTTTAAACAACTCCAAATACCCTTTCAACAAAGCCCAGTCTACCCTTACAGCGAGGTCAGCGAGAGATGTGTTTCACCTTTTGCGACGTCGTCCGCACCCCGACACCTGCGCGTGCGGGCGACCTTCTGATAGCTACATGGGTAGCTAACATGTCAGCGTAATGCGGAGCACCCGTTTCCGGCCATGGGGTGGTGCGTGGGCGGCATTGCTCCTCGCTTGGGCTCTGCTGCAGGCGGGCCACGCCCTTCCCACAGGTAATATAACCTTGCAGATGACACCCTGATACTAGCCGAGGGGCCCCGTCAATCTCTTTCCCATAACACCGAAGGGCAGCGCCATGCGCGCAGGTCCGCTCTCCAGCAACTCGACATCGGAAGTGTTGTCGCCTGGGGCGCGCTCAGGGCCCACCATCATCACCGTTGCTGAGGCCACGGAGTGGCTGGATGCAGTGAAGGGGTGTGCGGCCTATGGCCTGGTCCTGGCCCCCCTCAGCGCTTTGGTGAAAACCATGATGGGTTTCTCCATGTACAACACCTCCTACCTCGGGGTGGGTACGGCAAGGTTTGTACGGTATGTCTGTAACGTGAGCTTGGATCTCACTCGCACCCGGGCGGCTGGCGGGACTTGGGTGCTTGTGGCAAAGGTCGAAATCCGCTGGTGGCCGACCCTGTTTCCCCGGCCGGCCCAGCGCCCCACAAGCCAGCTGAGCTAGGCCGTTTGGAGTATCGACCCTGCCAACCGCCTAAAACGAAATGTACAAACGCATGAATCCCCATGGCTGGAAGTCATAGCAACTCCTGCCCGCCGCACAACCGGCACCCGGGCCAACGTCCCGGCGCCTGCAACACCCTATGTACAGTGCCTTTACAAGTGCCACACTGCTTGCCCGAACCCCACCGCCTGCCCGTTCATTACCCCATCACATCCCCGTTACCACCCCTACATGTTCCAGAACATGATGGACGCCATTCACAATGTTGCCGCTCAGCAGCCCCCACACCAGCGTGGGTGGCTGCTGTGGGCGTGGGACGAGGCAGAGCTGCTTTGCGGGGCGGTGGACGTGAGCGGCGGCACAGACAGCCACATCATATCCGCGGACCGGCCCTGCACCTTCCGCCTGTCTTACATGTGCATGGACGTGGGTACGGCGGTACGGCACAGCGGGCTGCTAGAATCGCAGCTGTCAGGCGCGTGGCTGGCAGCGCACAAAGCAGCGCTGGCGGCGCCGAGCCCCTTCACAACAGGGGGCGCGTTCCTTGGCAGCAGCAGCAGCAGCAGCAGCAGCAAGGATAACGGGGATAGCATTGGTGGTGAATCCGAAGCGGACCTCATGCTACCAACGACGGCAGCCGCAGCATTACGTGCTGGCAACACGACACAGGCTGAGGCGCCAGCGCGGGCGGGGACGCCGGAGGAGGGCAGCGGTGGCGATGTGGGCGGCGGTGTCGGTGCCAGTGGCCTGACTGATGGCATGACGCTGGTGACGTCGGGGAAGGTGATCGGCTCGCCCGCGCCCCCGGCGGGAGCCCAGTGGTACGACGGCACGGAGGAGTTCTGGCGCAGCGGGCCGGTGGTGATGGTGTTGTGGAGGTGAGGCGGCGGCTGGGAGCTCCAGGGCAGGGGCAGAGGGGCCGCTGGGTCCATGTGACTCAGCGCGTTTGGCGGCTGGCAGGGGTCAACATGACTCAGCAGGCCCTGGCATGGCTGGGCCGTAAGGGGCTACGGTTTGGGATGCAAGACCGCTATTGCCCTGAGCCCCCGGAACCCAAGCAACGGCTGGTCAAGCGCCTCGAGTCCCACACAGCTGCAGCACATCCCTTGGGCAAGCATATTTGTACTGCCACGGCGGTTGTGTCTATGTTGAGCGCTTAAGCTTCTGTGTATGCTGCCGGTCGCAGGGGGCCGACCGACCCGTACCTGACAGCGCTGCTGCCCGTGCACGAGGCGGCGGCGGCGGGCGTGTGGGGCCTCATGGCGGGCGGCAGCGGCCCTGAGGCGCCGCAACAGCTGCCGTTCCTAGGGGACCAAAACGCGTCTGCGCCGGGTACGTGCGGCGGCAACCGTAGCAGTGTTATGGGGCCGCGGGCAGCTCCCGTTGGCGTGACGCGACTTTCAACCCAATGCATTCATGATGCGGCGCTCGGCCTGCAGGGCCGTTCGGCCAACACGCCTACCGGGATTGGAGCAACAGTTGCTGGACATCGTGACAATGTCATGGGCCGGGCCCATACTGTGGAGGTTGTATAGCAGTCACGCTAATCATCCCTTCGCCTTGCGCGGGCTTATGGTGTGCGGCAGGTGCTCGCAGAATGATGGGCAGCGGTGGAGGCAGCGGCAGCGGCACCGGGTGGCAGGGGCACCACGTGGGGCCGTGGGCTGACTACGTGGTGCGCGTGCAGGTAAGGACACACAGTCCTACTGGAAACAACGCAAGGGATATAAGGCAATCGTGAACGGAATGGGGAATAACGGGGCCGTGTGCAGACGGAACGGCTCGGGGGCGTCAGCCGTTGAGCGCGGGCCGTCTCGCGTCGTCAGAGCCTTGTGCGTCTGCAGGGAAACCCAAACGACGCTGGCAGTGCCGCCGGCGCGGGGGCTGCCGGAGCAAAGCGTGTGCCCCAGCCAGCAGCACGGCTAAGCTTACGTGCTGGTGGTCCCGCACTGCGGTGCACCAGAGCCGCTTGGTTTCCAGACACTCAGAGCCACACGCTCCATGCTGAACGGTGGATTACTCGCCCTCCCCATGTCAGTTCTCGCGGGATTCCCTCGCGCCGACCACCCGTTCCCTGTTGCCCTCGCCCAACACCCTTTTGCCCCGTACCCCATGCCCTTACCCCGTAACTCCAGGGCTGCATGTGCGGCTACACTGTGGAGCGGCTGCTGCTGCTAACCCGCACTGGGCGGCGCTACCAGCTGGGCCGCGGTTCCTGCACTTCCGCCTTCACCGAGGCCGCCCCGCCAGGGGGCTACCTGGCCGCGCTGCAGGCGTGGCACAGCAACACCACCACGCGGCCGGCGGCGGGGCGATGGGATGACTTTGTTTTTCTGCACCAGGTAGGAACACAACTACTGCAATGACATGACATCTTATGGGCGTTCAGTCGGCAGCTAATTGGGATTGCAGTCAACAGGTGGGAGCGTACCAGTGCTTTTATGCATCCAGCGCCAGCGGCGGGTCGTGCGCATGATAGCCCACGGCTATTTCCTGTGTGCAAGCCGAGTATGTGTTGCATCAAGCACTGGTCCTTAGCACGCTACATCTGCTTTATCTATTTAGTGTGGGGCCCGTGTGCGGCAGCAGAGACACGGTACCATTTTCATCCGGCGGCACCGGGGCAACCGCCTGCCGTCCAGGGGGTCTCGCTTTTCTTGTCCTGTCCTTGTCAATGCCGCCCCTGCTCTTACTAGACCTTCTCCTGCGGCGACCCTCTTCCTTTGCAGCTTCGGCTGGTGTGGGCGTCCCCCGACCCCCGGCTGCTGCCCCGGTGGCGCCTGGAATCCCCCCGCACGGTCAACACCTCCTCCTGCCCCGCCGCGCTCCCGCTGGTGGCCACGCGGCCCGACACGCCCGCGGAGTGCGGCGTGACGGCGGGGGCGGTGTGCCCTACCAACACCTGCTGCGGAGGTGCGTGCGTGGCCTGGGGATTTGCAGAGATCAAATCCCTTGTCGCCCACCCAGTGTGTCCCACGTTGCTTTCATGCCCAAACCACCATCATCACTTTGTTGCACTATGAGTGAGCCTTCGCCGTTGCCGATGCACCGCACCCTCCCAGACACCGCCATGGATCGGCTCACGCAGCTGCCCCTGACCGTCTGCGGGGCGGGCCTGGGAGCATGCCAGGTGGGCATGGGTGCGGGTGTGTCGCCTATGGGTGCAGGCTTGAGGAAGTGCGCACCTAACTATGAACGGGGCGATCTTTCTCAGATGCTCTTGTTGGTGATCGGAACCTTTGACGCCGCACAACTCGTTTGCAGCTCAACTGCCGTGAAGGCTGGGGCCTTTGCGAGACGGTGCCCGAGCGCGAGTCCCTTCTCTTCGTACGTACGGCAGAGACCAACCCAAACGGTACAGCAGTGTACAGCGCCAACTTAAGGGGCGAGCTCACGTACGCGGAGGCGGTATCGTACTGCAGGTGGGAGATGGCGGCATTCCCGGTATCCCCTCTGCCTAGCCCTGAACTGCGCAGCACGGTGGCCCTTCCAAATGCCCTCCTATGCTTCCTCCAATGCCCCTCGTGTGTTTCACTACCTCACCCACATGCTTGGTTTACTTCACCCGTTTGACACTTTGGTCTGGCATTGCTGTCCTTGCTCCTCCTTGTGTCCTAACCCCATACCTCCTTGCACACGTGTTTGGGCCCGCAGCAACCTAGCATATCTGGGTCTGTCCTGGCAGCTGATATCCCTGGCCGACTTGCTGTCGTGGTCCGGCTCCCTGGACGTGCGCGCAAGGGCCTTTGCCGACCTGCAGGGAGGTGCGTCACTACTTTACCAACCCATGCTGCTCCACATGCCCTTGCAGCTACCGTAATTCCTGCAGTTGCGGAATAGGTCAACCGGACTGCAACCCTTTTGCGCCTTGCGCCGTGGCCCCGTGCTTGTTCCGATTTATGCAGCACCTTTGTCAAGATTCGTGGCTTCACCACACTTGCACGTTGCAGAGCTGCTGTGGACATCCGCCGAAGCTGAGGACGTGGCCGCTAAGCCGTCCATGGCCTGCATCCGCGCGCGCTTCTCCCCGTTGCCCGGCGAGTACGGCATGCCGTACACCCTGCTGCCGTCCAGCTGTACGGCACGCGGCATGACGGTGTGCCGCGCTGCGGCTGGCCAGGCCGCCACACGCGAGGTGATGGGGTTCGGGCCTAGGGGCAGTGGCGCGTCGCCAGCGCCGCCGTCCGCACCCTCCCTTACGGCGGTCGTCGGGGAGCCGCCAGCGCCGACCCTGCTGCGGTCGCAGCGGCGCTTCACGCCAGGTAGGACGACGGACGGTGTGCAGCGCACTGCGGCGGGCTTGCGTCCGGGGTTTGCAGGTACAGAGGCAGTACGGCTCCACGCGGCCGTGAAGACTGGGGAGAGTGTGGCCGTAATGTCGGCCGTGTTGCTGATTCACCTGCGCGCTGCGCGGGGGCAGCAAACGCGTGGGCAGCATGGGGCTAAACATGTCAGCCAGACACAGAGCTTGGCGGGGCGGGCTTTTGGGTCCTGGCAGCGACGCCGCAACGGCGACGCTTAACTTGAACGTAGGCATGGCCGCCAGCTGAATGCCGTACAATACAACAGTCATCTCCGCCACTCACGCCGCAGATCCCGCACCTGACTTGTTACCCACAGGCCAGCACCTGCTGACGCTGTCGCACAAGCTGGGCTCAGGGGCATCCGGGTCAGCCTGTGCCTTCTATTCCCTGGTCTCCATTCCTCCCGAACTGGAGTCGACACCCGCAGGTAAGCACCACAGCAGCTACCGCTGAGTCTATCTGGACTTCATGCATTGCCTTACTAACCTGCTCCCCTGCTGCCCTGGACCTCATGCCGCATCTGAAACTGCCCCGAACACCTTCCCATACTGCACGGTCTTCCTCGTACTGCTCTTATTACCCCGCGCCTGACAGTGTCACAGCCTGCTTGTAATCCTGCTTACAGCTGCCACACTCCCGCGACCACGCAATGCAGGCAACGCCTCCCAAGACCCCTCCCCCGCCGCCAACCACTCCCACTACCACACCGAGGCCCTTGCGTGGGTCGCGGCTGCCTCCGCCTTCCCATACTACATGACGCTGCCTCTGACAGCCGTACGGCTAAGCTATGCAACTACCCACTCCGCGGAGGCGGGTGGCAACGCAGAGCAGATTTCTGCCGTACAACTCGTCCTCGGCGGTGTGCCCGATGCAACGGTTGGGACGGTTAGCACAGGCGGCTGGGTGCTGCTCGAGTTGGGCCAAACGGAGACGGTTGTGGCGGTTAGCGGCTGTGCCGGCGGTTACGTGGAGCAGCTGGTGCTGCACACGAGCGGCGGGCGGCGGTTGGCGGCGCCGCTGACCCGCGGGTCGCTGTGCACGGCGCCGTTCCTCGAGGTGGCGCCACAGGGCGGCTACATGGTCGGAGTGCAGGTGAGGACCGGTGGCAGATAAGGGCAGAGTTTGTTGAGCCAAAGCACGGCACTACGTAGTAGGAGCCAACGGCCGGTTGTTCCGTTCAAGTGGCCAGCCATGGCCTTGGTAGCGCCGGCTTCTTGCCAGAACCGTGCGCATTGCCGTGTAGAGCCCGGCCGCTTCGTCCGCGTGAACAGTGGAGAGCCTGAGACTTGTGCCTTGATTTCAACCGTTCACTCACGTCGGCCCATGCGCTTACACGTAACACTCCCACTCCCTTGCCGCAGGGCATCGCCGGCTACTATCTGGAGCAGCTGCAGATCGTGTGGGCTACGCCCGTCAAATCCACAGAGAACCAACAGCTGCCAGCTGCCAGCGCAGCTCGCGGCAGCGGCGGCGATGGTGGGCTGTCGAAAGGCACTGCTGTTGGCATTGCCGTGGGCGTAACAGGCGGCGTGCTGCTCATTGCCCTGGCGGTCATTGGCTTCCTGGTCGTGCGGTATCGAAGGTGGTACCAGTACTACAAACGGGAGCAGGGGTCGGGGCAGCGGGGCAGTCCCGGGAGCCCCAGGGGTGTTGGCGGAGTGGGACCGGAGTACGGCACTGCGTCCGCAGTCGCAGCCGCCAACACCGGGGTACTGTACGGCACGGAAGACCCGTCGAGGTGCGGGGGAGATCTGTGCGGCTGCTGGTGCAACTGTAGGATGCTGGGTTTGCCCGCGGCGGGTGGCGGGCGGTGGGATAAGTGCAGCCGCAGCCCAACGCTTCCCTCCGTTGCGGTGGTTAGCCGCGAGGCAAGCATGCCGTACAGTAACCAAGCTGGAGCGGAGCGGTTCATGGGGACGCCGGTATACGGTGCACCCAGACAGACGGAACCTCAGTCGTTGCAGCAGGGGGAAGCTGCTCCTGCCGCTGCCGCTGCCGCTGCCGCAATGCTTGCGGTGCAGGAGGGCCAGGGACCCAATGCGGGGCATCATCTATGCAGCCAGCACGGCGCGACGGTGTCGCTGGCGCTCTCGGGCTCAGGGCCCTCAGGGCGCAACCTGGCGCGGCAGCTCCTGCTCCTGCAACAGCACGAGCAGGCACGTGTGGCCTGCGGCGGTGTGGTCAGCGTGCGCCCCTCGACCCCCCAAGCGGGCTTTGTGCACCACGCGGGCCGTACGTATGCCAGCGTGGGGGCGCATACGGAAGAGCTGTCACCAGTGCCCGCCGCCGCCGCCGCCAGCACGCATGGCGCGACCGCCGAGGCGGCGGTCGACGCTGTCCAGGGGCTGCCGCGGTTCCCCTCCGCCCCGTCGGCGCCCCTGACGCCCTTGACGCTGCCACAGCAACCGCAACAGCAGCAGCAGTCATGTCGTCAGGCTGTGTACGGTGCAACGGCGGCAACGGCGGCTGGTAGTAGTAGTTTGCCACAGCAATGGCAAGCGACGGCTCTCCGCCAGCCCAACAGGCCATCGGCGCCTGGCTCTGGTGCTTGTGGTGTGCCGTCGGTGGATATCAAGGCCGAGGCATGCGGTGCCGGGGGCTTGGCGGCGCCGGCGGCGGCCGGTGGCGACGTCGTAATGCGTGGCACGGCCGTCGCGTCGTGCCGGCGGCTGCTGGGGCTCTCCCCTGTAGCGGCGGAGCCACAGGGTGGCAGCGCGGTGGGTGTCATGGGGCGGGCCACGGCTGGGCAGGATGGAAGCAGCTGCTTGTTGGCGATTTTGCAGGTGGCTTGTGCCACATCAAGGGCCTGACGCGGCCTCTGCTAACGTCTGGTAGCAGCAGAACAGCACCATACCAAAGTTACTCAGCTACCTGACTTCCGGCCCGTGTCTTTACCCCTCACCCCTCGCCTCGCCTCACAGGTGTCGCCATCCCCAGGTACCCACATGCCCCCGCAGTCTGCGACGCATCCCGACCTAGGCCAACCGCGGTGTACCGTCTACCTACGCCGCACAGCCTCACAACTCCAGTCGCCCCCTCAGGAGCCGAGCCCAACGCAGCCCAGCCAAGCAGCAGCAGATGCATCGGTACCGGGTGCGGCCCCTTGCCCCTCTTGCTATCCGCCAACATCTGTAGCTCATTCGAGTCTCTGCTACAGCCCCGCCTACGCGGCCTCTGCTCTTGCTGCAGCTACAGAAAACGTTGGGGACAGTCCCTTCCACACGCGCGCCATGTCGCCGGTACTGGACGTACGAGGGCCGCACGGCGGCGTAACGAAGGCGCTGCAGGCGTTACGGGACACGGACGGCGCCCAGGGAGACCCCGCCAACACGGCTGACCCACAGGGTGACCCGCGGGTCGGCAGCCCCGCTATCAAGGGAGTCTCCATGCTCAACACGCCAGACCTGGCGCTGCTGCCCGCATACCCTGCGGCCTCAGGATCTGCAGCTGATGTGCAACCTGAGGCAGCCGCAGTAGGGCACGCCGCCAGGGCAGCTGCAGCGCTTCCTTGCTCAGCCAGTGGGCTGGAGGGCCATGTTGCGGGCTCGCGCCAGGGGTCAGAGGCTGCGGGCACTGCGGCGGGCGGCGATGCCGGCGGCGGCGGCCGGCCAGCCTGGTGGTCCAGGCTCCTGACGGACATCAACCCACCGCCGCTGCCACCGCTACCCCCGCCGCCGCAAACGCTATCGTCTTTGGGCATTCAGTTCGTGCCGGTGGATTCGCCGACAGTTGGACAAATGGCCGCCGGGGGAACGGCCCGCGCTGCCGCCGAAAGCGGCGGACGCGGCGGGAGGCCGCCACCAGTGCCGGTTGTGGGTGCTGCCCCAGCATTGACTGCGTCGTGCGATCGCGGCGCGTATCGGGTGCTGCCAACGCAGTCCTTGTTGGCAGCAGAGGTGAGGCTGCCCAGCAGGGGCGCGTGGATGGAGGGCGTCGGCAGCGCATCGGAACCAGGTGAGGCGGTGAACCGTGTCACATGACACCTTAGTTGAGGGAACATGCATGCATCGTGGTGAGGTAAGTGGCAGTGAGGAGCAGGGCTTGCTCTGTGCGCACACCATGCTTGCCTGCCAGGCCGCACCGTTTGTGACAACAGTGACCGTCCCCGTCACACATGTGCCATGGGTTGAAGCGATGTTAAACGCCGACTTTGTGCGTCTCTTGCTTTGCCGCTCGCGCTCTCGCAGACTCTCTCCGTGCAGCTGGAGCGCACCCGCTGCTGCAACTCCGTCCATTGCACAATAACCCGCAGCAGCGCCTGCAGCAGCAGCAGCAGCGGCAGCCGCAGCAGCTGCCTCTGTCGCTGTCTCTACCACACACGGACCCCATGGAAAGCCTGGTGCTGCCGCCAGCCATGTCCATGGGACGCCTTCGCCGCCAATGGACCGTCACCGAGGACGGCAACCGGCCGCACTCCGCCTTAGCGCCTCACGCGGTGGGGTCTCCCCTGGCTGCCCGGGTCTGGGGCGGCGGGGGCGAAGGCGGCCAGGCGGCCCGTTCCGGCAGCGCGGCTGCTGTCGTTCAGTCTGCCTATGTGGCCTGCAAGCAGCCAGTGCAGCAGCAGCAGCAGCAGCAGCAGGGCCTAGAGGGGGATGTTGAGGCGTCATTTGGACACGAGTTTGTCTCCTGCTGCAACCTGGCCATTGGGCGGGAGGTGGAGCTGCTACCCAACTCCTACCTAGGGCATGGTGAGCCGTGACGCCTTGGGACCCGCCGGCGTCAGGTTGAATGATGTGGGACGCCCTCCCCTGGTGCCAAAACTCGGTTGGGTCCTCGCCGTCCCTGCTGATATGGACCCATGCGCCTGCCGGCAGGCAACGTGCTCTGTGCATTATGGTTGCCTTTGTCTGTCTGCTCGTAACCATGCAGGCCAGTGCCGAACGGCACCTGAAAGCGCCTGCTTTTTCCCGCCCTCAAAACACAGTCCTCCAACGCCCCATACCCCGCGCTTTGCATCCAAACCCCTTTACGGCCTCCCCCGTCCGCCCACAGGTGCTTCTGGCGTGGTGCGCCGAGGGCTGCTGCACACCCCGCTGGGCCCCGTGCCGGTGGCCGTCAAGATGCTGACGCCGCCAGACGCGGCCGAGGCTGCTGTGGGGGTGCACATGCGGCACCTGCGCTTCCTGGCCCAGGAGGCGCACGTGATGTCGCGCCTGCGCCACCCCAACGTGGTACGCTTCTACGGCGGGCACCTGGGCGGCGTTGACGCTCACGTGGAGGACGGACGCGTGGGGCCGGGACACGTGGGCGTGCCGGCGCCACCTGCGGCGCGGGAGCCTGCTCCCGTGCCCGCGGCGGCTGCGGGACAAGGTACAGCGGAGTCCCATGTGCCACGCAGCGCGACTGCGTCCGCAACGCCTACCACGCCCAGTACGGCAAGCCGTACGACTGTGGGGCCGCAGCGGGAGAGCCAGGGGTCAGCGTCGCATCCAGCGTGCGAGTCCGCGCAGGACGCTACCTCCACCTCAGAGGCGACGGCGCCGGCGCCGGCGGCCGCGGCGCCGTCGAGCTCCGCCGGCACGCATTACGCCGCCAGCGCCGGCCTGCATCAGATGATGGCGGCGGTGGAGGTGGCCGCTGCCGATGCTGGTGTCTACACTTGCGACGACGGCGGAGGTGGCAACGCGGTGCCGGCGGCAACGGCGGCGGCAAACGGCGGTTGCCCAGGGTCCCTCGCAGCGCCGCCGAGCTCGCGTTACCCGCCGTCGACGGCGACGTCATATCCGCTTCCGTCGCCCTCGCCTGCCTTCATCGTGGAAGAGCTGATGGTGGCCAACCTGTCCAAGCTAATACACGCCAAGGACCGGCCTGGTGCGCGGCTGTGCTCGTACGGGCTGGAGGACGTGCTGCGCATCAGCAGGGACGTGGCGGCGGGCCTGTCGTACCTTCACCCCACTGTCGTACACCGGGACCTCAAGGTACGGCGGGTAGCGTCGCTTTACAGCAACGAGGATGCGGAAGGGGTTAGGTGCGCCATGCTAGGAACAGCACGGTGGGACTGGCCAGAGGAGCAGCAGCACGCACAAGTCAGCCACAGCTGTTGCAGCAGCGTGGCGGCGCCAGGGCAGGGTGGACCAAGGTCTGTTCCACAACGCCATGCTGCGCCTGGCCACACCTGTTCCGCTGCAGGACCTTGCTGCATATGTTCGTTGCTGTGTTTGCTCTGCGGTTTGCAGCCCTCCAACGTGCTGCTGGCCGCCGACGGCACCGCCAAGATCTCCGACTTCGGCCTGGCCCGCTTCAAGCTGCACACAGCGCTCACAACGCAGGACGCAGAGGTCGGCACCACGCCATGTGAGTCCGGTTTGATTACCGGTATGGAAGATACGTAAGCGCATTTTACGCTGACAATGTCTGCGCTAATTCCGTGTGCCTTGCATGGGGGCGTTCGGCACCACGCTGTGTGTGACTAGCGCTTGGGCGTAGTGTACAAGCGGCATACGGTGGATAACGCAGCCTGAAGCGGCATTGCGTTCCGCTGTAGCGCACGTGCCTACTAAGTGCCTCTCGTTGGGCTGGCATGCCGTCTGGCGGAGGCTCCCTGGCCGCTTCCGCCCCGCCCTCTTACCTTCCTTCACCTTCCCCTCCTACCCCATTCACAGACATGGCCCCTGAGACCTTCATGGCCACCAGCGACGCCAAGGTGCGGCACCCACACTGCCACGTGTCAATGACGCACGGCTGACATGCGACACGTGTCGTGTCAAGCTTCGGCACCCCGACTGCCAGCACATACAGATTGTGCGATGCATGCAGTCCCCTGGAAGCTGCACCTGCGGCAGCAACAGCAGCGCATGCATGGACTTACCCACATGCCTACACGCCGCAGCGCACGTGCTGCCGCGCAACCTCAGAACCCGTCGCGCATTGAACATTTCCTGGCACACCGCTTACTCATCGACCGGTGGTGGTTGCTGCGTGGCCCACCTGTGCGGCTGCTGCAGGTGACGGACCGCGCCGACGTGTACAGCCTGGGCATCATCATGAACGAGATGGTGACACGCAGGAAGCCGTGGGAGGGCACACGCAACGTGGTCATCGCCTTCCAGGTGCGGAGTCCCCACCGGGCACAGCAGGGGCCCATGGGCGCTAGGGGCCGCATGGTCTGCTGTTCCTTCTCCCTCGGTCTGCTCATGCTGATGCACCCTGACCCCTGCAAGACGCTGCCAGGGCATGCTGACCCGCAATCCCGTTACCCTTTACCAGGTGGCCATGGAGTCCAAGCGGCCGGCCCTGCCGCCGCCCGGCCACCCGCTGTGCCCTCCCGGGCTGCGGTCGCTCATCGAAAAGTGCCTGAGGCAGAACCCGGACGAGAGGTGCGATAGATACTACTTGAAATATGCAAGCATTTGCGTAGTGGGCGCATCTGCGTGGGCTCGCAGGGACACGGCGACGGGCCTACATGGTACAACGCGGGGGCTTGAGGGTGTGTAGCAATTGGCCGCAGCAATTCGCCGCTGACACCAGCAACCTCCGGCTGTCCCTCCTTACGTACCCTCTGCGTACATGCGGCACAGTGGTGGTGCGTTCCAGCTCGTGTCCAAGGCGCCACCACATATGTCCTCCATCTTGCTCATGCACCAGCCCACGCAGCGGCAACCTCGCATGTACGCATGGATTGATGCAGTGCTGCTTTGTCTACTGCTTTCTGCACTTGACCACCTGCAGGCCGTCCAGTTTCAGATCTTGCACATCAGCAACGCCACCTTTACGCTTACACCGATGCAATTGCTGTATTGTCCACTGCTATTTACACTTGACCGCCTGCAGGCCGTCCAGCTCAGAGATCGTCAAGCGGCTTACGCTGCTGCTTGCGGAGGTGGCGCTGGGGGTCACCGGCACCGGCAGCAGGAGCAGGGACAGGGACAGCGGCGGCGGCGGCGGCGGTGCCGGCGGCGGCGGGGGCCCCGCGCCGGCAGCCCAGTCGCAAGAGGCCAAGTTGGACCCCGGTGCAGATGAGGGGCGGGCCTTGAGGCACAGGGATGGTGGATCGGGGGCATCAGCGGCGGCGGCGGGGCTTGTCAGTCGGGGTTGCACCAGCAGGGGTAGCACCCAGCCTTCGGGCCCTGCGGCGGCACGGACGTACGGGCGCAGCTACAGCGGGGGGTGGAGCACTGACGGCAGGTGGCAGCCGCCGCAACAGCAACAGCAGCAGCTGCAGCTGCAAGTGGCTGTGCCGGAAGAGGGAGGTGAGGGCGAGGGGGACAGCGCAGGTGGCACCAAGAGCGGCAGCGATTTTGTCCCACTGCGCATTCCGTTTGTGCTTGGGGCGCCACCGCGGTAGAGCACACGGGCATGAATTAATGCAAGTGTAAATGCGTACATGACCACGAGATGCAAGTATTGGAGGAAGCATGTGGGGTGGAAGGTGGTGGGGTCAGGGCGCCCCTGGCATGTGGCTTGGTTGTTGCATTCTCTGGAGTGCCGGGGGGAACGTGGCTTGGTGTGCGCAATGGTGCATTGGTGCAAGGCATGCTGGCGACGCCGCGTTTGTCCTGGGTGTTGTTTAATTTAGTTCAGTAGCCTGAAGTTTAGGGTTATTCGTTCATGGCTTGCACGGTTGGTAAATAGCAGGAATCATGCGAGTTTCACAGGTTACGCCAACGGGGGTTGCGATGGGCCGTCCTTTTTTAACTGGCATGCATGCTGGCGGCGCCGCACTTGTCTCGAGCCGTGCTTTTCCGTTCTTATTACCCTTCGGATGGGCATAAGAAGTACGCTTTTGTGGCTCCTGTGCTTGTTGGACAGCATACGTACCTTGCAGGCCACGCCAGCGGGTTTGCGTTGTATCAACCTGGGCGATTCCTGGTATCGGAACGTTTCGTGTGCACGCCATTGGTAGTACACATCAACGGCATGCTTGATGCCGAGTAAGCCTGGGTGCACGGGCAGCTGCTGTGTTTGGCTCGGGCATTGCTCAAATAGAGCATCTTTCATGGAGCACTTCGCATGTCAGGAGAACACATCGCATTGGGCTATTAGGGCGGGCGGTAGCAGGTTTGCCCACCCACACTGCTGGACGCTTCCAGTCTTTTGTTGTGTTGCTTGCCGCATGCGGTGCTGTAGGATATTGGTGGCAAGTGCGTTGCAGTATCTGGACTGCTACTGCCAGCGGGTGCTGAGGATCCCGGGGCTACTGCATGGGTGCCCGGCGGCATCCTCGGCAGTCGCAACGGCATGCTTATGCTGGCGTGTGGATGTAGGGCTTTGGTGCTGGGCCTGCTTTTCACACTGCGTGATCAACACAGCAGCATGTCCGAGTAGCTGCCCCCGTCATGGACGCACCCCGTCATAATACACGTGCCGTGGTCGTGATGAAGTGTTGACACGCTAGCGTGCATGTCTGTGGTTCCTCTTCATGTGAGCGTTTATGAATAGCTTCCATGCCGGCAGTTTGCTTCGTGTCACGGTAGGGGCTGGCCAATGGGCGCCATATCTAGCTAGGCATCACGTGGGCCGGCAGACCTGGTAGGCAAGAAGCAAGCGGAGAGCCTCAGCGCTGAGGGCTGGGCTCCACCTGATATCGTTCCCCGAGCATGAGTGCGCTACTGTTGAGGGCAATTGTTGGCATGTGTGTTGCAGCTGCACCGTGTGCCCGTGCCGCTTGATCGGTAGTGGGCCTTGAAGTGTTGGCGCTGTCTGTTGGCCGTACCGTACCGTCCGTACCGGTATGCTCTGGGCGGGTTGCAACACCCATGGGTCTTGCTGTGTTCCAGGGTGCAACTGAGCGACTGTGATTAAAGAAGCGCGTCACGTGTGTGCTGCGCTGGTAAGGTGGCGTTCGTTGCATGCTTGCATCATGACCATTAAGTGGTGCCGCTGATTTTGCTTTAGGTGCGGGCCAGTGCCGGTTTGTTGGGCGAGGTAATCTGGTGCAGGCATAGATGCGCCTGCTGCACCTGTGCTGCGTAAGTGAGCATCACAGCCTCGGGGGAGGCCGAGGACGCTAGAGGAAAGGGTGCAGACCCTTGAGGCAAGCGGTCTGTCAATATTTGGTTGTTGAGGCATATCAAAGTGGAATGCCACCTAAACAAAGGTGGCCCTATGCCTGTGGCCCTGTGCCTTTCCCTTCTGTGCCGTGTAGTGGTGCTTTGCTTGTAGCGCTCTCTTGTCGTGCTGTACGTTGGCATCCACGCAAGCGTCTGTGACGCGGGAGACCCGGCAAGAAGCAAATGAGTATTGCCATACTGATGTGGCTTGCGTAACAGCTTGCGGTGGACGGCTTGCGTGACACTGGGTGGTGGACGAGCAGGAGGCCCCTCACACCGACTTTAAGGTGACATTGCCCAGGATCTGGGTGTTGAATGTCACTAGGAGAGCTGCAGGCAGCGAAGCTATGGGCAAGACCAGAGCACTGTAAGGACTGTTGATGAGCTAAGCGAGTTGCAGTAACACGTGGCTTTCAAGAAGTAGCTCCCCCTCTTCGTGCGGCTGCCGTGACTGCGCTCTGCTCGTCAAGTCACCACCTGTGCCGCAAAACACTGCGCTGGGTCGGGCCAGCGTGTGACTTATGTCTAGGTGACGTGGTGAACTACAGTACTGGGCCATTGCTATACTAGGCTGACTGAAAAGCTGTGCAGCAAGGGTTCAATTGGGTTGGGATCAGAAAAGGTGAAGCCCACGAGGCAAATAAACACGTTACACTTCGGACCCCCTCAGGCTACAGTGGAGCGCAGGCGGGTAGCGGCAACACCGTTCGCCTGCTGCCACAAGCATCAAGTAGTAAGCTCATCATGCATCAAGTCAGTCACATACGACGGTCGTGTCAAGGCAGGCGGAGAACCTTCGCTATGGCATACGTAGCCAAAAGCATAAGAAGATCCCTGCATCTGGGCTCACGTTGCAAAGCCGTCATGTAGTGGCTTAGGAAACACCGAGGGGCGCATACAAAACGCCCAGAAATCGGGTCCGGTGACAGGTGAAGTGGGGAGGTAAGAGCGAGCAGCAGTGGGATATCCCCTTGCATCGCAGATGCGTTTATGACGGGGTGAAGGTGACATGACCAAGCGACCTTTCGCTACTCGAAAACTGCTGCGAGCACTCATCAGTGCTCAGCACAACAACGGGGTGAAACCTTAGGCCCAACGGCTACAAAATCCTCACCACCCAAGGGTGCCCCGATCCGACCATCCCGAATGCTTCCGCCCACGCAACAGCGACCATTACCCGGCACGCAAAATACGGCAGACAACACAGATAGTATATGACCCAGATAGCTCGGTGAGGAGGGCGCTCACAGCTGCATCACGAGTTCAAACGTCCCAGAAAGACTTATGACGACACAGCCTCGAGCGCCGTGTTCATGCGCTGCCCACGTGTCCACACATTGCTCACATCCTTGACGGTTGCCCACGTACGCACGAAGGTGGTCTTGATCCACTTACAGGCCGACAGCCTGGGACTTCTCAGGCTTGCCCAGCCCGTGGTCGTAGTTGTCTGCAGGAAAGGAGAAGCCATGGCACACGAGGGCACGTTGGTGAGCAAAGGCCGACTTGCAGTGCAGCAGCAAAGGGCACCCGTGGAGTGAATACACTACGGTACCAGGTCAATCGCACGCACTGAAATCGCACACCCAAGGCAGGTAGCCCACGCAACGCAAGACAGGCAGCCCACGCAACGCCGCGCAAAAGCAGACTGCGCAGACTGCGAAACACGGCAAAGCCACGACACCCAGCGCCACACGCCTGTCCCCAGCAAACTACCCAAATCCCAAACCACCCCACGGCCCTGCCCGCACCCAGTCCACTCACATGCGCTGCCGCCGTGCTTGGACACGTCCAGGCCGGCCTGCTCCTCCTCGGCGCTGATGCGCAGCAGCTTGACGGCCTTGAGGATGGAGAATAGGATGAGCATCAGGCCGAACACCCAGGCGAAGATGGAGATGATGCCGATGACCTGGGAGGCCAGCAGGCGGCCGTCGCCGTCGTACAGCAGGCCGCGGGGGATGTAGCTCCCGGGGGAGCAGTCGCGGCCGTAGGCCTCGCACACATAGGAGCGGGAGGCCAGCAGGCCGGTGAAGAAGACGCCCCAGGCGCCGCAGAAGCCGTGCATGGGGGCGGCGGCCAGGGGGTCGTCGATGCGCAGCTTGAGGAACAGGGCGCACACGGCGTCGAAGATCCAGCCGCCCACCAGGCCGGCGATGATGGCGGCCCACGGCTCCACCACGTGCGCGCCGGCGGTGATGGACACGAAGCCCACCAGCGCGCCGTTGCAGCCGGCGACAAGGTCCCAGGCCTGACGAGGGTGTCGGGGAGGCGTAGACAGTGGGAGCGTGGGGATTGGGGCTCGGGAATAAACAATGTTGTTTCACAGGTAAGCACAAGATGGTGGCATGGAGATGCATGTGGTGGGGCACAACTGAAGGAGTGGCTAACGACGGTACCCCACTGCAGTAGCCGTACTCCTGGGCCGGCGCGTGCAGGGCTGCAAGGAGTGGAGCCTCACCTTGTGGCGGAAGAAGGCGGTCATCAGGCACGACAGGCACCCAGCGGCGCCCGACAGGGTGGTGGTGACGGCGGAGCGGCCGACCACCATGGCGTTATTGGCGTTGTCAATCAGCAGCATGGAGCCGGGGTTGAAGCCGTACCAGCCGAACCACAGCAGCACGGTGCCCAGCACCACCAGGGTGGCGGAGTGGCCGGGCATCTCGACGGGCTTGCCGTTGGAGTCGAAGCGGCCCATGCGGGGGCCCACCATGATGCAGCCCGCCAGACCGGCGAAGCCGCCCACCATGTGTACGACACCGGAGCCGGCGTAGTCCATCATGCCGGAGCGGAACAGGCGGGAGTAGTTGTTGTCGAGGTCGACATAGTTGAAGCGGGCGTAGCCGAGCCAGCCCTCGGAGCACCACACCCAGTGCACCACCACGGGATACACGAAGGCGGAGATAAAGAACGAGTAGACTGTGGGGGAAGGGAGGCGAGGGAGCAGGAGGGCGAGGGATGAGAGTGGTTCACACAGACAGGAGGGGATTGAGGGGTGGAAAGGTACGGATTTGTAGGTGTGCTCGGGCCATGCCGGGATCAAGGGACCATGGCGTTCGCGTGGGCACTACGCTTGGAAGGTGCAATGCGGAAACTTACGAAGGAACACGGAACTCTTAACAGCACTTACTCAGGTAAGCGTTGAAGTTGAGGCGCTCTGCGACGCAACCCGCAGGGATGGTGGTGGCGGTGGCAGCGAACGCCCACTGCGGGTACAAGGTGGGGGCACTATTACAGCGGATCGTTCTCAGCGCTGACGCTGGATGCTCACACCGCATCGACAGGGGTGGTGCATGCAGTTGGTGGGCAGCAGGACACAGGGCTCACCTGGAAGAACCATCCTTGCCAGTACACTCCGGTCCCGTAGTTGGTGCCGAGGGCCGGGGCCTGGTTGCGGCTGACGAAGCGGGCAAGGCCGAACAGCGCATCGCCGACTGCATGGAGGAAGTGAAGGCCATGAGTGATTGGTGATAGGCTGCCGCCACAAGCCGGTCGGGACGGCTACCGCAAGAACGACAGGGCAGCATAGGACAGGGCAGCATAGCGTTGCCCGGTGCGGCACGGGTAGCAGCTGGGTGGCAGCACACTTACTGAAGCCGTTGGGTTTGTCGCCGATGCCGTAAGCAAAGCCATACCTGCGGACACGTTAGCAGGCTGTGTCAGCACAACTGCCGTGCCCACTGGCAACTGCAAGCAATGCGACTGCCGTGACCACGACTGCAAAGCAAGGACGGAACCGGCCCACGTGCGTACCCGAGGATGTAGAAGGCAATAGCGGAAACAGCAGCGTCCATAACCGTTTGTAAAAGGATGTTCACTGCGAAAAGGTAGCGTCGTTGCAGGTCCAAGGTCAGAACGATTGACTCGAGGTCATGGGACGCGGCAGGGCGGCCTTCCCGGAACCAGAGCCCAGCAATAGCTGGCCAACAGGAGGCCCCTTCATAGACGCACTTGTGTTCTTCGAGCGAATCGCGCCGGCGCAAAGCTGCAGTCAAAGGCAGGGAAGGTTCCATCAGAGAAGCGCCAGAGCACGTGACGCGAGCCTGTGCGATACGGTCCCCTGATTTCCGTGCGTTCACATGACCTACCATGGCGAAGCCGGCATGCATGACGAAAACGAGCGCCCCGCAAGAAACGAGATACAGAGTGTTAAGGCCTATGGCCACGCCTTCCGCCCGATCATAGGCTGGCATGATTTGGTCGCAGAGGGCTTCAGCCTTGACTCCGTTGCCGTCGAAGACGGCTGTCATAGCGGAAATACAGTCCTCCATGGTTGAGCCGCCTGCGCACTAAAGCCCCAGTGGGCAAGGCTTAAAGTGCGCCTATAAAACGCACGATAGCCACAAGTTCGGCAGTGGTGAACTACGTCTGGCGACAACAGATACACATGCGCGCCCCTGTTATCAATAGTTCCACGGGGGCTCATGTGCTCCGTACACGATGCTGATGTTAGGGTTTCACGCAAAGCGGTGACAAAGCGGTGAGAAAGTGCAGCTGCAGTGCAATGAGGAGCGAAGCTACGCCGGTATCTCTTAGATATAAGCTTACGGCTGTATATTTCCCAAAAGCACATAGGCGCTGGCGATACGCGTCCGACATAGCCACGCCTGAGCCTGCGACTGGAAGTTAGGTCGTTTCCGATACATAAAGATGGAAGACAAAAGGTTATATCACGCGCACAGCTGCCGCTACAGACACAACGCAAGGCGTGGTATTTCACCACGTGCGCTGGCGTCGGTTGGCGTCTGTACCTGCAACTTGTCACAACGCCACAAAGGCGGCAATTTGGCAGTCTTTACCTGTTTATAACCACTTAACTCACGATAAATTGATAGCGCCGGGTAACCCCTGCAAGAAACCTTTCGCGTTTCGGGCGTCGCAAGCCGGAGGGTGTCCCCATCCAAACCTGTTTTCCTTATCGTGATCTGTCGCATCGATTGGAGCTGTGTGACTCAATGCCCCATTGTCCCAATCCAACTGACAGTCCAACATGACTCAGTGAACCCCACCTGACCGTGGCACGTGCAACGGCGTGAGAGCACCACCTGGCGCCTCTCCGCCCACGTGCTTTATTGGCGGTCCGTTGCCAAGATAATTTTGCCCTTTGCAATCGTTGATGCCTGTAATTCTACGGGTATTGCCGTATAGGATGTCTTTGCACAGTGACAACAGGCTGTCACGCAGCCCCAAAGTCTCCCCTGACACTATATCAACGGGCGGGACTCGGCTTGGCAACAGGAGCCAAGCGACGGCACAAACGCCAATAGTTGCCCTGGTCTGGTGCCAGCCAGGGTTCTGGGGCCTGCCTGGTGCCCAGGCCTGATGGCACCGGAGCCCCCTAGTACAAGGACCCTTGTTTGGGGTCCCGCACGACACGGGGCGAGCATCACAAGTGTGCGGGTGTGGGGGCTTCGGCGGACTGGAAGACTGGGGCCGGCAACCCAGGTGGCACCGTCCGTCGCACCAATTCCAAGTCTGCCCAGTGGCGCTGGTGGTGGCGGAAGAGCGTGCAGGATGGATGGCCAAGGGGGCCGCATCCAGAGGGAGCACGCGTGGCTGGCCAGGGTGCCCCGGCGCACCCGAGGTGTAGCAGTGGAAGTGGGACGTGGTGGCTTCTACAGCTTTTTTCTTGTGGAAAAGACCATGGAAACTGGGCGACAGTTCAAGCACTGCACCAGCATGCACGCATGCGGGACTTGAGGGGCAGTGCAGAGGCCCCCCATGGCAACCCGCTGCCGTTCTTGTCAGTTCTGCACTGTTGGGAGCTGATGGCTCCTGCCCTAACAGCGACCCTGTGCCAACCATATGGATGCGGCAGCAGGGGACGGGCTGCAGTGCCCTCACACAACCTCCAATAGCGCCTGCCGGCAAACGGGGCTACCCGCGGGCCTCGCGTTGACTGGTACCAGTACGTGGTCCAGCAGCCAATGTCAAGACACACAACACCATCATGTACCCTGTAGGTAACCCCTCACACTCCCCTGCCGCTGTACATGCTCAACCTCGCCACACCCTTTTTGTCATGCTCACGCTCACCAGCCTTACGCATGACCTTGTACTTAACGAGCCTACTCTTCATATCCACTCCTCCCTGCCATAACGAGCCTGCTCTTCATAACCACTCCTCCCTGCCAGTCAATAAATGAAGCAATTATCATAGGGCAGTACGTGGAATGCAACGCACTGGCATGCATGCTTTTGGCTGTGTGCCCAATCGCCTCCTCATACAGCTGCCGACAGGAAGGGCGTGGACGGATGGCCCAGCGACACGCCACGTGGCGCCAGGCACGAGTCCAGCATGGCGCGCTTGTCCTCCTTGGAGTGGAGCGGCAGGAACCACCGCAGCTTGCTGCATGACCAAGGGCAAATGCGAGCAACGCTAGTAAGCAACTGGGGGCTGTTGCAATGAAGCGTTCTGGTGGGGGCTGCGTTGCAATGGGGTAGCTCGATGCAGTGCCACTGGGCGAGTCAGCGGACCACGCCTGAGCCATGCAGGTCGGTTGCGGCTGCTTCAGGCCATCAGCGGCGGGACAGGAGCCGCAGCGCAAAGGAAGCTATGCCAGGGCAGCGATCGCCGGCTAACACAGACCCATGGGTCATATCGTACAGGGGAACCAAGTATGTGATGGTAATTCGCGTGCAGCCCGGGTTCGCCGCTTCGCGCCCAGCCACTTACTTTCTCCCAAACACCTCCTCGAAGTTCCGCCGGAAGCCCTTGTTGTACGGCCAGGGGTGCAGCCTGTCCTTCTCGTACATCTCGATGGTAGTGCAGTTGGCGGCGATGAGCTGGCCGTGCATGGCCAGGAAGCCCGCCAGGCTCAGCGCAAAGGCGCCGTTGGTGATGCTCACGATGAACACCAGCGGGGCGCTGTTGGGGCAGGGGGGACAGCAGGGCGAAAGGAACAAGGTTGAGGCAGGCGCTGTTATGCAGGTTGTGCTGTCCCAGTGTAAACAGGTAGGCACATGACGTGGGCGCTGGTAAAATCAACAAGGAAGTACCCCAGGGGATGCAGGGCGAGGGCAGATCGGGGGGCTGAGCGGGTGTTGGAGTGCGTCCAGCTGCAAACCCCTCGGGGTGCCTTAACTACCCGTCGGCCTTGCCTTCCCTTCGCCCACCTGCTACCGTGCAATCTGTTGTTGAAGAAGTCTATCATGCTCTTGAGCAGCACCGCTAGCGCCAGCAGGCAGCCCAGAGCCGCATAGAAGATGAACAGCAGGAAGAACTGCGAGGCGTGGGTAGCGAAGAAGGGTTTTGCGCTAGGTATGCAGCTCCTTGTGACCAACAGCGGGTCAGCGGCAAGACACTTCGCAAGAGCGAAGTCACCTCGCTTCAGCTGCTCGACTGTGAGCGCTCTTTGCATGCCACCCTAATCTGCGGCGGCGCACGGCAGGGAAGCGCGTTGTGACCCAGGCAAAACGCCCATCAGGCACAACATGTGCCCGCCTTCAGCTCTCCCCCCTAGCCAATGGCAACCCTAGAGCCGCCCGATAAGTCCCTTGACACCGCAAGTGAATGGACCCTACCACGCACGGTATGGGGGCTGCTGGGCGCCCTGCTTTCTCCTGCCGGTCGCACAGGCCCAGCTGCCGGTGAACACAAGCAGCGCCCCTTGGCAGAGCCTTTACACGTTGCCGCTCGCGTGGAGGGCGCACATCTATCGGTACAGGGGATTTTGTCCCCGGCAACCAGGGCCCATGCATCGTCCGCCGCCTGGCCTCCATTTGCTGCTGCTGTTCCACTTTGCAGTCGCCCCGCCTACCTTGTAGTTGAGCAGCCCCACGCAGTTGACCACCCAGATACACCAGTGGTCCTGCGTGGCCGGCAGGCAAGAGCGGTATCAGCATTCGTGCCATGTACAACGTAATCACAGGCTACAGGCAGTCTGGACATGCCCCCTTGACTTTTGTTGCCCACCGCACCCACCGCCGCCGGGTGCACCTGGCCCCGTGCAAGACACCTCTCCGGAGAGTTGAGACCCAACCATCACGGCCGTAAACGCACGCTGGCAACTTCGGTTGCCAACACCACGGCTACTTCCCTTTATCCCAGGTGTCCACGCCTCCCCACGCATGCCACCCACCGCGTTGCCACGCATACCCACCACGCGCACCATCTTCATCCCTCGTGACGGCTAGACCCCTTTGCCCCTCGTCGCCCCCACGCATGCCCCCGCACCATCTTGAGCACGCATCTCCCCGACACGCTGCAGTGGTGCGCGCGCTCTGGCTTCCACGCCTGGCAGCGCTTGCAGAAGCGCGGCCGCCGGGGGTCGCGGCGGTCGAAGTAATAGTTGGAGTACGACATGCGCTCCAGCTCGGCACGGGCGTGCTGCGTGGGGGTGCGAGGGAGCCAAGGTGACCGCAGGGCCAGTGCGTAGTTGTAGATTTGTGCCGCGTCGAGTGGCTCGGTGGGCACTAACGGGGCGTAAGCGCACAGGGTACGACACGTGCAGAAGCGGGTATCTGGATACCGGTATGCTGTGTGCATTATGTGCGACGGGTGGCAGCTGCAGGTGCGGCATGGGTGCAATCTGTGACATCGCAACACACGGGATGACATGACGAGGACAGCGCGCAGAAGCCCGCACCCCGGGGGCTTTACACGCGCCTTGGGCCCTTCCAATGTGTCCATGCCTGCGATTTGTGCCTTGTTTCCCGCACCACCTCACCTTCAACCCACGCACCATGCCCCATGCCCTGAAAGCCGGCCCGGCTGCGGTTGCGGTTAGCCGTGCCCCCATCGCCCTAGCTTACGTCCTAGCCCCCCGCTGGTCGACCCCCGTGGTCCCCGTCCCCGGGTCCCCACACGCTGCACGGCCCGTGCTCCCACACGCCCCAGACCTGCCACTTCCCCCGTAGCGACCCACCCAGGCCCACGCGGTCCCTCCTGGTCCCGTCCCTCCCACTGCCCCAGTGCCCCACGCCGCACCTGTTCGTCCGGGAAGGGGTGCCACCCCTGCGGCACGCGCCCCGGGTCCACAGTGACGGTGGCCAGGTAGCTCCACACGCAGAGAGCCACCACTACGGTGAATGCGGACATGACTAAGGCGCCGCCCAGCACGCCCAGCACGCGGCCGCTGACTAAGAGGGGGACGTACGTGACTGCTACTGCGGTGTAGGTGAGGCCCACGAGGGACAGCACCAGCAGGACCATGATGTGGCCCAGGAGCCGCAGGAAGCGGCAATACTGGAATATGTTGAGCCATTTGCTGGTGGCGTGCAAGCTGGTCATGCCGCTGTTCGACATTATAGGAGCTCGCCTAGGCGGGGGTGGCGAGGGGGTAGGTGGAGGGGGTGCCGAGCTGGACTCGACGGGCGACCAGACAAGGTTCCGCAGGACTATGTAACCGGGATGGATACTTTAAAGTGTCCACCCGTGCAGTGACGCTGAAATGGTAAAGCTTTAGGGAAACTGCTCGTCTTGTAGGGCCTGGCCGAAGCTAGACCGCGCTTGGAGGCACCTAAGCAACATCCATAGTATCACCTCCTATCCCATTTTCAAGTACAGGAAGGCAGCGAGAGACAGGGTGCCTCAGCGCAGAAAGCCCATTTGGCGCCTTGTCGCAGAGGCGTGGCGCTAAGGCTACGAGGGGCCGCTTACTGTCTCATGAACTCGTATGAGCACAAGAGTCACACGTATCTGTCGAGACGGGCACCAAAGCTGCTATTCGTGACGAGGTATCAACCGACAAAACGAACCACTCGCGCTTCTGGGAGCGTTGACGTTTGAGAGAGTTGACTATCCACTCCCAGCCCGAGCGTCCTTAGGCGATAGTTGCTACGATTGGAAGCACCAGTGGACTGCTACCTTGCCGTTTGGCCAATTATAACCCTCCACACCTAGCTTGGCATATAGCAGTGCACTGGGGCTCCCACAGGGGAGACCCCAGCTCATTGACGTAGGAAAATGGTGAGAGAGCGTTCTCCTCACCGACACCTTGCTGCTGGAATACAGTTTTGACAACTGTAGTCTCCCCCCTTCTTCCACAGATACATTTCGTTATCTTGATGAGTCGGCAAGGGAAAGTGCGGCTAGCAAAATGGTACTCAACATACAACATGAAGGAGCGGGCGAGGGTCATAAAGGAAATTACACCATCGATCCTTGCGCGGCCCCTAAAGCTGTGCAATTTCCTTGACTGGAAGAACATCAAGCTTATTTACAAGCGATACGCTAGCCTGTACTTCGTGTGCGGTGTGGACGTGGCGGACAACGAGCTCATAACGCTGGAAATTATTCACGAGTGAGTTGGGGTGGGGGTGGGAAGGGGGGCTATCGCCTTGCCCCCCAGAAC
>VFQN01001691.1_pt1 | contig 35964 bp, 62 predicted proteins | sample 3512371 | NCBI WGS metagenome assembly VFQN01 (sample SAMN10412370, study PRJNA504923) | tailings metagenome | isolation source: Replicate 2 from Balatoc abandoned mine | place: Philippines: Itogon, Benguet | collected 2017-08-28
TCCTTTGACGGAGCTGGTTGCTCCTATCCGTACAGCGAGCGGGGTGGTAAACCCCGTGTCCTTGATTGCCGGGATCAGCTCTGTCTCCCCTCTCCCGAGTGAGACGGGGCTGGGCCCTGGAAGGGGACCAAAACTGTAAATCCATACATACGTCTTTGCCAGCTTGGACAGCGTGGCAAGTACCGTGCGACGTCTGTTCCTAGCGGCGCCACGATCAGTCCTTGCTGGCCCCTACTGCATCCTGCACTTGACACGTGGCATCGGAGTTGAGCAAAGCGCCAACAGTTGTCTGCATGAACACCGCCACGTCGCAAGAGAGAATCGACAGGAAGCTCCTGCACAGCTGAAAGCAACAGGAAAGCCCTGTCAGGGACGAGGCTCTCGTACGTCATAGCGCAGAGGCGCGCGGAGGCGCGCAAGGGGTATGGCGGACTTGGCGCTCCGAAGCCATGCAACACTCTCTGCGCGCAAAGTAAACCATGCCGGCACAAAGAGGTTAGCGGGGATACGTCTTCTCAATTGGTTCTAAAACAAGCTTGCTTGGCTGCTTCTGACTGCTGAGCGCTGTTCACCCCAACTGCGTGCCCAAACAGCAGGGACACAGCAGGACGCTAGGCGCCGTCTTATTTACAAGCTAATTACTTGCTGGTGTCTTTCGCTACAACAGCTCTCCCTGCCGTATACTTCTGCCGGGGTCCAGAGCTCAAAAGCGCGGGCTTCGCGCGGCACTAGCACGATGCCTACGTGCCTGCATTAAGCTATTAGCGCAAACCTGCAGCAGCACCTATAGTCATAATATACAAGATGTCTGAGGGACGGCGCCCGAAGCGTCGCTGCGTCGCTGTCAAGGAGCATGTGCCCTCCGCAATCCACTACGTGGGATACGTGGAGGATGATGAGACCCCAGAAATGATTATGAAGAAGTTCGAGGAGCTGGAACGCATCAAACAAGCTGCCGCAGAGACGCGCAGGCAGCGACAGCCCTCAACAGGCAGCCGTCCAGAGGCCGCAGCTGCAGGCACCTCCGCCCAGGATGTCACCGCTGCCGGACAGCCCTCCACCTCCGCCCCTCCGAACCTACCGGAAGCTGCAGGCGATGCAGCTGCCAAACAGCAGGCAGGGCAGGCTACAGCTGACGCCGGGGCCTTGCAGCATGCAGCGGGCACAAGCGCGGGGGCTCACCCGCACGACCGGGCCTCCTACCAGCACGCAGCAGACGGGCACGAGGCTGAGCACCACATGCTAGACGAGGAAGCGCTCCTAGAGGTCTTCAAGCAGACGTCCATCTTCAACGTTAGGTCAGCGCTGGCCAACAATGAGCTGCTCATGGCCGGGGACCACAACCCCATGCGGGACGGCGAGGGCGGCCTGCGAGACGCAAACGGCAACATCGCGTACGGCATGGAGGACCTGCTGTACATCGGGGGCGGTAACGGTACGGCAGAGGGCGTGTACGGCAGCGACCTAGAGGATGACGAGCTGCAGTACCTCAAGGGATTCTGGAGCGACGAGGACTTTGAAGTGGGGGGCGGGGCCAAGGCGGACAGGGACAGGGAGCGAAGGGAGAGCGGCAAGGCTGCGGGGCCGCGGAAGAAAGGGGAGCGGAGCAGGGCAGGGTCGGCGGCGCGGGCGGACGGGAAAGAGCCGCGGCAGAAGCTTTCAGGTGCGGGGATGCGGGCCCTGGATGGCTAGGGGAGAAGTGAGGGGACCGTGCGGGCTGTGTAATGCCACAGGTGGAGGGGCAACACTGCGATACTGCTTGACGGGGCAATCCTGCGCATACCGGTATGCTCTTGCCTTTCGCACCTACCTACAGCGTTGTTTGGCAGAGCGCCCGCCTGCTCCAACCTGAGTGCTTGCCCTCCTCCTACCAGCACACACCGACATTGCAAACGCACATTCCGCAGGCGCCTCTGGCCAGTCATGCCACGTGCAGCACCAGGTCCGCGTCCTACCTCCTGCCGTACGCTTTACCCTAACACACGCCGTTCTACGCAAACGCACACTCCACAGGCGCCTCCGGCCAGTCACGTCACGTGATGCACCAGGTGGTCACGCAGTACAACCGGGACACCAACGCGCTCATCCGGAGGCGGATACGCGTGGGCTCGGGCGGCGGCGCGGCGGGCGGCGGGCCGGGGGGCGCGGGCGGGCTGGTGCAGGTGCGCGTGCCGCCGGCGCCGCTGCCGCTGTCGTGGGGCCGCACAGTGAGGCCGTACGACGAGGAGGAGCAGCACCCGCCGTGCTCAGGTGGGGTGACACACAGCAAGGTTCATTGCGTGTGGGAAACGGGAATAAGGGTTGCAACGGGCCGCCCATCGCATTGCAGCTCACACCGTACGGCCACACGGCGTGCAACCGTCCGTGAACATTGGCTGTACAGCGCTCCTCAGCCTCCCTCACCCGCCCTGATGCGCTCTCGGCCTGCCCTTTTGCTCCTGCAGTCCCGACCACCTGCCCATCTCCACCCCAGCCACCAGCGCCCCCGCCGCCGGACACCTCGGCCGCTGCCTCCGCTGCCGGCGGCACCCCGTGCCCCGCCGCTCCCTCCCCCTCCCCTGCGCCTCCCGAGCCGGTGGAGGGGCACAACTTCGAGGCCTCGCCCGCCGTTGCGTCCTTCCCCTTTGACCAGCTGATGCGGTCCCGTGGGGGCAGGGAGTACACCTGCGTGCTGGTCAACGCGCAGTGGCAGCCGGAGGGGGCGGCGGACGCCTTCGAGGCGGGGCAGGACGTCATGACCAGGTAAGGGGCGGGGCGGACGGGACTTCCTGGTCGTCGTGTCTCGTTGGAGTCGAGCAAAGTGGGACAGGACCGTAAGCAGCGAATGGAACCTGTTACCGTGGTTCGGGCTGGCAAGGCAAGAACAAGCCCAGGCAACCGGTGGCAGCGCCACCGGCACATCGTAAGCACGCAATCCACGCCGGTCCCGCTACCAGCGTGATCCCCTGCACCCCGTACGACCTCAACCGGGCGGAGCAGGACGTCATGACCAGGTGGGGGGCGTGGGGGTGTGCCTGGTTCCTCGTGAGGCCCAGCTGAGTGGGCAAGTGGGCAAGTGGCAGGGTGCCACCCCAGACCATGGTGTGAATGTCAGACCTGGCGCAGTGGCACACGAGGGGGGGGGGACCCAGGGACGGCAGGAAACAGCGTGAGGAGCCTTCAGTACAACCCGCTCTAGGTCTGGCCGGCATAGTGAACCCCATGGCACTTGCTGCACCTTTACCTGCCACCCACGATACACACGCAACCCATGCCGGCCCAAGACCTCCGGGGTTCCCTGCAGTCCCCTGCATTGCAGGCAACGGCGGAAGACCGCTACCGTTACAGCAACAGCTGCTGCCCAGCGCCTTTGTGCGTCACCGCATTTCTTGCCCTGTGTACCGTGCCCCCCTGCCCTCAGGCTGCAAGCCGCAGGCTGAACCCAATCCGTACGACCGTTACCGCACCAACTGCTTACTGCCTGCCTACATACCCCGTGTGCTCTGCCCTCCTGCCCGCAGGCTGCAGGCGCTGCCCATCCCGCGGCTGTGCCCCTATGTCTTGACGTCCCCGCCTGCCCTGCTGCCCGCAGGCTGCAGGCGCTGCCCATCCCTCGGCTGTGCCCGCGCGGCTTCGTCATGGTGTGGGTGCACAAGGGGCTCATCCAGCCGTGCTGCCGGCTGCTGGCGGGCTGGGGCTACGTGTACGTGGAGAACCTGACCTGGGTGCACCTGACGCCGGGGAACGCCATCGCGCGGGGCCCGGGGGCGCACTTCTGCCGCAGCCACTCCACGCTGCTCATGTTCCGCAAGGAGGGTACGTACGCGTTGTCAGGACATGTGATGTACATCTGGTGCTAGTTCTATGAGTGACACAGAATGGCACACTGCCGAGGCCAGTCCATGCTACTTGTGTTGTGCAGGATAGCCGTTTCTGAACGTTGGTTGGCGATGTGGGCTGGGGCAGGGTTGTTTAGGCGCTGGCATGCTTCGTACATACGCACGCCATGGCGGCTAATAACGTTGCCAGCGCCTGCATCCTGAACCGCTGTCCAGGAAGCACCTCGTGTATTGCAGCCGTTGCCTCAGTACCGTCCATGGCCTTGTCAGTGCTCTAGTCTCAGGGTACTCCACCTTTCACCCCAGGCGAGGGCCGAGACATCGAGCTCCGTCACCAGCGTAACCCCGACGTGGTGTTCGACTGCCTGCGCAGCACACCAGGTGAGTCATGCCACCCCGTTCGTATTGCGTCCACGGCTGGGCGTGAGCAGTACTGGGCGTGAGCAGTAGCTGGTAAGCCCCGCAGCGGGTTGTTGTGTGACTGTCTGCGCAGCGGACCGGGTGCGTATCGGTAATCTCCGTGGGCTGTCTACGTGCTCACGTCTGGCTGATAGCAGTAGTGCAAGTGTGCAGCAGGATGCAGTAGCGCAAGTGTATCGACGTTGGTCAGCTGGTGCTGTCGCTTGACTGCCTGCGCAGCGAAATGGGTAGGTACCAGGCAAGGCTATGCCGGTGGAACCTCGTTTAGCCCACGCAGCAGACTTGCACAACGCAGCTTAGGGCGTAGGCTCACAGCACAACACCACGCGGAAGCGATTGGATCGTCCACGGGACGCCGCCTTGGCAATCGATCCGCTCGCCAACACCGTTGCTCCCCCCATGCTGCCACCCGCACAGACGGCGGCTGCAGTGTGCCCCCCGAGGTGCTGACCACCATCGAGACGCTGCTGCCCACCGGCAAGGGGGCCTTCCTGGAGCTTTGGGCCCAGAGGGGCGTGCGCAGGTGGGCTACAGGCTGGGCAGGTTGACCTCACGTTGGGTTGTGGCTTGTGGGCGCCCTAGGAAGGTGCGCGTGGCACTACTACCGGCTACCGGTATGCTTCACGGATAACTCGACAGCCTATGCAAGGATATTGCAAGTGTGCACTTGTCTCCATTGCCCCAGTGGGCGGCCTGCTACTGCACAAGACCTACATTTGCCCCCTTGCCGTGCCCCATGTCCGTGTGCCCCTAGGCCCGGCTGGGATCATGTCTCGGAGGTTGCGTGAGTGGCGGTGGGCGGGGCGGAGACATGTTGCGGAGCAACGCACGGTGAAGACACGCATGAGGGTTGGGACGCGGGGCGGAAGCACGGAGCGGACGGAGGAGGAGCGCAGCTGTGCTGCACTGTGGCCGCGGAGGGCACAGCGCGACAGCGGAACACTTTTGGTGCAATGCGTCGAGGAAGTGCTGCGGTTGTACGCCCGAATTGTGGCCACCGGTGCAATCTGCCTGAGCATCTCGAAGTTGTGCTGTAGAGACGCTGCATGGCGACCAGCGTGCTTAGAGCGTGGCGTGCTGGACGAGGGTGGCCAACTCCGTTTGCAGGCTGCAACTTGCAGCACAGCGCAAGCGAGAACCCTTCAAGGGTTAGGGGCAGGGGCTCCCTTCCTTAAGGGTGGCGTGAGGCGCACTGTACGTGGCTGCTGGTCAAGGAATACCTTACGTTGTCAATGGACGCATGTTGGCACGACGTTACTGAAACCCTGTCCGAGGCTTCGAGGCGTTGCAGGCGATGTAGGCGGAGAGCGGTTGGTTTTTGTCACCGACCAGCACTGGCAGTACCCGATAGCAGGATAGGTGGATGCCTACGGTATTACAAAGGACTGTCGAGCAGCGTCGAGCGCGCTGCTGAAAGAGCAGCAACGGACCCGGAGGCCCCAATAACACGAGAGCCCGGAGCTTTGAGCCTCCAGGCAAACACTCGATGGTGCACAGAAGTTGATCATTGATCACAGCTTGGCTACGAGTCAGGAGGTCACGCACACGTAACGCACGCACGTAAAGCTTTCCCACCTTTCCTGGGAGCCCCCTGGGGAGGGCCCCTGCCTACGGAGCCCCCTGGGGAGGGCCCCTACCCACACCACAGCACGCACCAGTAGGTTCTCCTGGACAGCCCATACCCGCCGCTCGAATACGAACTCACACGATGCACCGGTTCGCCTCCCTGAACGGCAACAGCATGGCCGATATTGCAACCTGCGCCCACACTCATGACGTGGCTCTCCTCTCTCCGCACAAACACAGTCACGGTCGATCACAGTCCACAAACTGGGAATGGCACAGCCACCGCAGCCGTAGCTGGTCTACATCGTACCAGCATACTCACATGCACGTTGAATAGCGATCATAGCACTGTCATGTACCACTCCGTGAGTCTGAAAACAGAGAAGTTAGTCAGCTGAGCTTAGGCCGCCAAGACACCCGCCTCAATGTGCTCCGGATGCGGACACCGCTCTCGACATGCCCGCTGATTTAGCCCCCAGCCAAGTCCTGGGACCGTAAGTCACAGCATCAACCCTTTCACGCAGCATACCAGTAATATCACCTAGGACGCAGCATACCAGTATTATCACCTGGCCTAGGTGGTCACACGTCCCCGTAAATCCCACTCGTGTTCGCCCAATAGGGGCCGATGTAATCCTACCAGACGCCCATGCACATGGCCGCTCTCCCTTGGTCCGCTGCGTGCAAGCCATGAAGCACCGTCCTATGACGAGGAGGCAATAGCTCCTAGGCTATCGCAAGCCGCGCTCCTCGTCCGTCCTCCCCGGAGCCGCCCCGGCCCTTAGTGCCCGGCGTGCGATCCGTGGCCTCCGTGCGCCCTGCAGAGGGGAACAGGCAGGCCAAAGGTTACGACAAAGGCCTTTCAGGATACGGTACGCGAACCGCCTTCACAATGGTGGAGCGCGCAGACCCCACCACCCGGGTCACATGGTAGGCTGCGTACGGGAATCTCAACGCCCTCTTACCCGTTGTGCCCGTTGGCGTTGCCGTTCTCCTCGTCGTGCTGCGCCGCGGGCGGCTGCGCGTGCGGGTCGTGCGTGGACGACGTGGACGTCCCTGCGGCGTCAGGTCAGCGCAACACAAGCCCATCAGTTCCGAAACCGCACAGCCGAGCGAAGCACCCCTGCTCAGCGGGATTTAACGGTGAGGCCCATGCCGGCTCGCTCTCCCACGCAGCAAAGCGTCTCATTGGTCTATATGTCAGTCATGGTTCAAAATTTATCGGCGCCCAAGCCCGCAGCTGCGGTCCCCAAAGAAGGCCGCCGCTGCCGCTGCCGCTGCGCCGCTCACCCAGCAGGCGCGCCAGGAAGCCCACTGAGCCGATGGCGCGCAGCTGCTGCACGAACTTGTTCTTGGGCGGCTCCGCCACGTGGCTCATGCGCCACCAGCCGTGGCCCGCCGCGTGGTCCAGGTCCTTGCGCGTGATGATGCCCACCACGCGCGTGTGCGCGTCCACCACCAGCAGGTGCCGCAGCCCCAGGTTGATGAACACCTGGTGCGCGCGAGCCGCGGAGCAGTCCTTGCGGATCGTCAGCGGCGACCTGCGGCCGGACAGCGGGACCAGGAGCGCGGGCACAGGCGTAAGAGGTGAAGTAGGCTGCCTCAGGCCCCACAGGTGGCGCATTAGGCTGTCGGGCTCTTGCATGTGTCTTGGAACCAGACACGACCACCGCCCATCTGGGTTTGCGTCCCACAACGCCGCTGAGTGCGAGGCCCTAGGAGCCGCGTGCGCCTGCAGCACCGCGGCACGCGCAAGCACCCGCGCACCCGTCCATGCAGCTCAGTGTGAGGCCTTGAGGGCCATGTGCGTCCGCTGCACCTCCTCACCCCCGCACCTGTTCATGTAGGGCCGCAGGTCAATGTACAGCTGCGAGGTGTCCAGCGTGGTGGAGCCGGCGTGCGTGCCATCCAGCTTGAGCTCGTCGATGGGCTGCTTGGTGGCGCTGATGTAGCGCGCGTGCGTGTAGTAGCGCCGGAAGAAGGTGCGCATCTCCGTCTGTGGGGAGGTGTGTGGGCGCCACATGCCGTCACGCCAGTTACACAAGAGCTTGCATACTCCCTAATGCCTTATAACGTGCTTTTGCAGCCCAATGCCTCGGCCGCAGAACGCTACCGGCGAAGAGCGCAGACTGTCCTGCGCCGGCACCCTTGAGCATCTGCGCATGCAGCTACGGGTGGTCATACCGGCACCCCCCCTCCCTTCCTCCCTTTGCCGCGCGGCTGCTCTGCCGCGCGGCTGCTGATTTACGCAACCCAGACACCACGCCGTCCTCACCTCCAGGTCCAGCTCCTGCTGCTCGCCGGACTCGCGGCCGATGGGCTGCCCGTTGGCGTCGCAGAAGTGGCGCCGCTGCAGCAGCACCAGCAGCTGGCTGCGCAGGATGAGGCCCTCCAGCCGCCCCGAGATGGCTGTCACCTTGCGCATCTCGCCGTTCACGTCTGCATGCATGCACGCACGCAAGCAGTCCGAAAACCCGTGGGTGTAAAGCCCCGGGACCCCAAGGTCACGGACGCAACAAATAACCCAACCCTGAGCTAGCTGGCGTACCGCTACGAGTGTGCTTGTGTGTCACGTGACAGAATGAGGTCCCATTTCCCGTTTTTGCGCACCTGAGTGGTATGTGTAAACCGCACGTGGAGGGCTGTGTGCTAACCCACCCGCCACGCTGGTGCTGTGGCCCGTCTCCAGCAGCGCCCGCGAGCTGGGCACCTCGGAGATGCCATCCTCCTCGCTGTCCTCATCCGCGAACACCGGGAAGCCGTTGTGCGTCTTGGTGCGCAGCACCTCCAGGATGCGGTCCAGAGACTCCACGGTCCTGCAGCGCCGCAACACGCTCAGCCTCAAGAGAGCCGCACAGCAGCAACCCACATGACGTCTGGGCTACCTTGCCCACGCAGTGCTGCCGACAGCGTTTTCAACCGCTACCGGGAAGAGACCTTCCCCACTGCAGGTCGATGCCGCCCCCTTTCCGCAAACAAGCATGCCGCTGGTTGCTGTCGTGCCGTTTGGTACACGTCCACGGCACACGCCTGCTAGCGCACCTGAAGCCCACCACACCGGTGGCCATGATCGCCTCGGCCGTGAGCGTGAAAAGGCGGTGCGGCGGCTCGTCGCGCAGCATGTACACGTTACCGATGCGCTCCAGCTCCGACTCGTACACGCCGTCGTGGTGGATGTGGTGCGCCACGAAGTTGGCCATCACCACCGACAGGATCACGCCGAACAGGTAGTCAATGCCGCGCGTGCCCTCCACCACCAGCACCACCAGCGAGATGGCGGAGCGGAACACGCCCGCCAGCACGCCGGTGCCTGTGCAGGTGGTGCCCCAGGGTCATGTAAGTTGCTTTATGATACACGCACGCGAGGCGACACGTGCCTGTGCCGGTGACGTGCGCGGCCAAGTGAGTGAGTGGATGGTGGGGAGAAGAGCTTGCGGGGGGAATTGGCGGCGGCCAGTCGTGTCCTGGCCAACACGCCACGGCCAGTACGACATGGGCAGTACGGTAGTGCCTGTCAGGCATGCAACCGGGGTGACATGAACCAGCGTGTCCCCACGGCCGGTGCGCACATATTACATTCCTGTTGTGCTGGTGCAAGTGTGCCCCTGCCCGCTGGTGTGCCTTACGGAGGCATTCCGGTCGCCAGCGGCAACGTGAGGGCGAGACATGGTTCCATTGGCGCTGTCGCCTGCCATGCGCTGCTGAGTACCGGCTGTGGTGGTGAGTGCTCATTCCAGACGTGTGGGCAGTACTGCTGCTGAGGCTTACCGGCCAGGATGGCGTACAGGCCGGGCATGACGTTCCACTTGGGCAGCCACATGCGCAGGACGATGCCCCAGAAGCAGCCCCAGGAGCCACCCAGCTGCACGCACAGCATGCGCAGCAAAACGTAACAGTTGGTACAGGGCAGCACTCAGCGGTATAGAAACCTACGCGTGCACGCTGGCTGAGAGAAGGCACAACCTTCCACGCAATGTATACTGGTAGGTGCAGCGGTGCTGATACAGTTCGCTCATCGCCATGCACGTCGGGGCAGACGCACTTACCAGGATGGAGGGCATGAACAGACCACCGGGGATGGCCAGACCCGCACCGATGGACATGAGGCCCAGGTAAGAGGTTGTAAACAGCGCCAGGCCGCCCACCGAGAAGGCGGGTCTGTACTTCTCGTCCTCCATGCCCTCCGCGCTGTCGTGCCCCACCGAGAACAGCTTAATGATTGTGTGGTGCTGGGACGACAGGAACAGTGTAGCAACGTCGTTGTACTCGTCCTCGCCGCAGTTGAACCTGGGCCAGGACAATGGTACACAAGCCGGTAAGTATCGGTGAACTTTCTCTGGGCCAGTTTAGCCATCAGCTGGACGCAATCGAGTAGCAGCAGATAACGCGCGTGTGGCCCTTAGCGGCGGCGCCCACCTGAAGCCGTACGCCTCCTCCTTCCACTCCTCGGGCAGGGGCTTGCATGTTCCCGCAGCCCAGCCGAAGAAGTGGCCCACCAGCGACACCAGGAACACCAGGCCGATCACCTCCAGGATGCGCAGCAGATGGCGCGTCTTCACGGCACGCACCTGTGCACATGCAGCGCAGGCACATACTCAGTCGCCCCCTCGCTGGACCAGCGGCTCACAAAGCATCACAGTGCAGCAAACCAGTTTGTATCTTGCGCAACGGTAACCCGCCTCCCGTGTTATGGCGCTAGTCAGAACCCGGGGCGGCGGCTGGCAAAGGTCAGGGGCAAACGGAATGGAGCAAAGGGCCGGGAGGGCGGGAGCGTACCTTCCAGAGCCACATGCGCAGGCTGTTGAAGGCTGCGCCCAGCAGGCCGGCCATGCCCGCGTTGACGACCAGGAAGGGCAGCTGCATCATCCAGTCCTTGTTGTCCATCTGCTTCAGGCCCGAGAAGGCAATCATGCCGTGCTGGGCGCTGCGTGGAACAGGGCGCAAGGCTCATCAGGACACTGCATAGCTTTCCGCGCAACAACCCAATTGCAATCTGGCGATCATACTCTCCTTTCCAGCGGGCCAGTGCCGTGAGGACGTGGGATGTGCAACCCACGGTGCAGGTGCAGCAGCCCACCTGCGGTTCAGCAGCTGGATGGTGTAGGTGGACAGCGAGGCGGCAATGAAGCAGCGCCAGGCCGTCTTGCGCGACCAGAAACTGCAGGCCTCCTCCATTGAGAACAGCACGCCACCGATGGGGGCACCGAAAGCAGCAGAGATACCGGCCGACACACCGGCGGACACGAACTCGCGGTGGTCCGAGTCGCTGACAATCTCATCCAGAATCTTAAGCTTCTCCTTCAGGTTGAACTCTTTCCGCCGGCCAAAGCACGAGGTGAAGATGTTGAACACGTCGCCGTCCATGCACTCTGCATGTGTAAGGGTGGCGGTTGCATTACTAAGCCGTACGCGTGCACCCAACGTTGTGCCACTACCAAGGGCCCAGGGGTGAGCTCATAGGGTGCTACCCTGAGGCAGACAGCGTGCTGCTTGTGGCCAGGACTGGAGGCACGGAACGGTACTCACTGCACTCCATGTAGGTGATGACGGAGGCGACGCAGGCGCCGATGTGCACCATGGGGCCCTCGGGCCCCATAGGCAGGCCAGAGCTCACAGCGCAGACCGTGCCCACGAACTTCGTAATGAGGGTGCTAAACCGCAGCAAGTTGGGGACGTGGTTACCGTTGAGGTAGGCCATGACCAGGGTCACGCCTGCACCAGCGGAGGCCGGCGCCCAGTACTGGACCTGCAAGTTGAATTTCATGGAAGCAGTTTATGGTCACAGTTGCGGGTACTAAGGTGGCACTGGGGCAATTGTGCGCACATTGCTTCTAGAGCCGAAGGCTTACCAGGGCAGTGGCCGCTGAAGTGAGCAGACTGCCGATGAGCCAGAAGAGCAAAAAAGAAACAAAACCCCGTGCAGGCGCCTCCTTCTCGTACGCGCTGGTCATGACGCCGAGCTTCCACTCAGTGATGTGCCCCACGGACTTTGACAGGGCCACGGCGAAGAAGCCAGTGATGATGCCTGTCAGCACTGTGACAAGCATTTTCGCGAGCGTGTGGCCCGTGTAGCTGCAGGGAGACCACAGGCCAGCGGTCAGCCAGGGCGGCAACCTCGCACCAGAGCCGCTGATGGTGAGCAACCCACCCATAGAGCTTCTTCTTGCCCTCCTTCCGCGACTTCATGCGGTCATAGAACAGCTTGTTCTGGATTGGCTCATAGTCGAGGGACTCGGACACGCGGTTGACGGGGCCTGCCTTTGAGCCCACAATTTTGCTGATAAACGACGTGCCAGGCTCATAGCGGGGCGCCGATGCAGTGTTCCTCTCAAACGTTACGCTTCGCCCTAGCATAGGAGTTGTATCAGACTCCCCGTGCGGGGCTGCCATTTTTGCTGCTGACTAGAAGAAATGCCGGTGCAGCAAGGACAAGAGGGGCAGCTATGGGCTTGGCATCCTGTTGTATGCACTATGGCTACACTGTTGTTAATTGTAATGGTAGGCTGGACGAGGTCGTGGGGTGTTGCTCCCCAGCTGTCATTCGTCCCCATGCACGCGAGGACCAGAAACGAGCTTATGCGTCCTTCCGGCTGACTGCTTAGGCACTATCATACTAAGAAGTTCTTCAATGAAAGACGCGGGCTTGCTCGGTGTTGGTGGTGATCAAGGGCAATCTAGTAATACCGTTATCGCGTCTTCGCAACTTCCTCAAGACGCGTTGTGCCACGACTGTTTACCACGTAAGAGCCATGTATACAACGGTTCACGATAAGGCTGCTGCTTGCTCGTGATAAAGACACGTGAACAGCAGGACACTGACTGAGTGGGGTAGCAGGGGAGGGACCCTTGCGTTACGACAGGCCCCGAGAGCTGCCTTCGTTGTATCCCAGGCGCCCCCCGCAGCTTGCAGTTCTCCCATTTCTGGCTAGGGCCGTGTCGCAGGAAGGCTTGCTGTGGTTTTCACCCAGGGTCCCTGGTTGTACCCGTGCCTCCGCCGCCGTCCCTCCCTCTGTGTATGGCCCTGTCCGCCCCGCCACCCCGTCAGCCGACTTGGCGGCGACGACCTGTCCAACGCTGACTTCCAGAGTTTTGCACCTAGGGCTGGGCTCCCGTGCAGAGATGCCTGCAAAGGCTCAGCGTGTCGGAGTGGGGAGGAGTGGGAGGAGTGGGAGGGGTAGGAGGAGTGGGTGCCTAAAAAGAGAAAGCAAAGGGGTATCGACCCAAAATATTGCCTATCGTTGCCCCTTCGTTGCCCCTTTGGGGCCCGCTTCGTTGTTGCCCCTTTGGGGCAATGACTCTCGCCCCTTACGGCCCCACGGACTGAGCGCGCAGGTTGCATCATCAATGGACAAAGCACGCTGCCGACACGAAGTCCGTATAACTGTACAGAACTTGATCTTTCCTGTCGTCCACATACTCTTCGTCGTATGCGCGTTGCGTGCCGACGTAAACCGAGAAGCCGGCCTACTCTGTTCCAGTGCCGGAGTGGTGCAGTAGAAACGGCTGGAGTAATACAACTGCTGGCAACTCATCACGTACAATGCGGAGGTGCGCAGCGTGTGCCGAGACCGTGGCCTGCGACCTGCAGTCCTAGTCACGCCGTGGCACGCCCAGGGCACGCCCACCCGTCGCGTGCTTCTACCTTGGCTCTCACGCAGCACAACAAGCATACGGTTGTACAGGCACCTACGCCACACGTTGCTGTGAGCCAGATCTTGTCATGTGAGTCAGGTGGGTGCCGCCTTAGCACGGGAACCAGTTTCGGCGCTGGCCCAAACGGGTTCCACCTGCACCGTTTGCTTCATGCACCTGACCAGCACGTGGCCCCCAGGCAAGCGCGCTCGTCCCCGACCCCAACGGTCCCTACTAAACCCCACGCAGGACAGGAGCTAGACAAAAGCGTGCGGCTCAAACATACACCGGGCGACCCGCGTGTTGACATAGCACAGCGGAACGGTCGGATGGCCACCGGAACAGATGGCCTTCGGGAAGCTGCTCCAGCACCTTTCCATCATGCACCCCAACGCCCGGTGGCATGCATCACCTTGATTCAAGCACAGCCATGCCAGCGCTAACCACCGAGCTGCTGATACGCATCCTGCAGCTTCTGCCGCATAATGAGCTGGTGTGCGCGGGGCGGCTGGTGTGCCGCGGCGCTGCCCTGCCTGCACTTCAACTCCGGGCACCACCACACCGCACGCCTGGGCCTCCCCATGTCACCCCACGCGGCAGACCACATGCTACTCACCTGCCGACAAAAAACTGCAGAAGTTGTCTTTCGCCCGGAAGCTGCTCCTCCTCACCACTGCCGCCACCAGCGGCTGCGAAACGAACCTAGCTGCAGCATGGGACCTGCTGAGACCCTGCCTCTTCCCTGAGCTGCCCGCGGGTCCGTACGGCGCCCGGAACCACTACGTAGGGCTGTACCAGCCAGGGTACGACTCGGATACGACAGCAGTACGGCAAGGGCACGTGCACCTGGTGGGCTGGCTGGTACGGCATGGCTGGTCCCTGCACCCCAACAGCACACTGATGGCGGCGGCACGACTGTGTGATCTAGCGAGTCTGCAGAGTACCTACGAATTGCTGGGCCTGGGCGCACAGCAACAGCAGCATCAGCTTGCAGAAGCAGCCCATGCCCAGGCCCGCAGTGTGCCGTGGGAGGGCCTGTTGAATGCCGCAGTGTCGTCCCCCACGCCTGATTGGCGCGCCAAGGCCGTGTGGGTGTGGCAGGCGGGCGGCAGTAGCTGCCGGCTGAGGGCGGCCACCGCGGCGGCGGCGGCCACCACGGGCGAGCTGGACCGCCTGCAGTGGCTCCAGGTGAGCGGCAGAGGGGTCCGTCATGTCAAGGCCATGTCGTGGGGCAGTCGCACTACAGAATGCAGCCTTGGCAGTAGCCTGCACCAGACCGCTGCTTAAGGGCCCATCACACGCAACACAGCACTCCCCACGCTGCCACTCGTCGCTTACACTCTGTCGCACCATGTGCCATGTACGCACACCTGCCTAACCAGCGTAAGACAGGGACATGCTGCAATGCGCAGGTGCCCTTCCCGCAGGCCCGTAACTGCCCCCTGGGCAGCCCCACAGTGCTGGCCGCCGCACTGCAGCACGCCGACCTGGCCGTGGCGGAGTGGTTGCTGGAGGCTGTGCCCCGCGCCCGGCCCGACCCAGGGGACGCCCGCGCCGCCGTGCTGCTCACCGCAGCGGCTGCTGCAGCCCCCTGCGACAGCGGCGTTGCCAAGCTGCAGTGGCTTGAGGCACGCGGGATCCTGCCACAGCCACAGGTACGACCATGTCCGCTCCGCTCGGCGCTGATCTGTCAATTGCCAGTCCTGGCAGGCGCCGCCGTGGTTGCCGGTACACCGCTCTGCTTGCTCGGCACACCGCTACACTGCGACCGCGGGGTGTTCAGCTCAACTGCTACCGTCCAATCACCTGTTGGCGGACTGTCAGGCCTGCCGCTAGATCATGGCCTCAAGATGTGTGCGACTTGCGCTTAAACACCCGTACGCTGCACCTGCAGGCGCCGCTGAGTGCGGCGGGGGAGGGTCGGCTGGAGGCCGTGCGCTACCTGCACCAGGACTGCGGCCTGCCGCTGTCAAGGGAGGTCTTGTGCGCCGCCGCCGGCTCGGGCAGCGTGGCCACGGCCACGTGGCTCCTGCAGCACGGGTGTCCCGTGGGTCAGCTGGCGTACGCCAACGCGGTGCGCAGGGGAGACCTCCCCATAATGCGCTGGCTGGCCACGCAGGCCCGCTGCCCGGTAGCACTGCCTAGCTACCTGACCTCGTGCCTGAGGTGGGGGGAGGGGCGGGCGGCCGGGCGCCCGAGGCGGGGGAGCGAAACTCCCCCGAGGGCACATGGGATGGACCTGGTCCCGGCAGGGGCGGGAAGAGCAGTAGCGAGCTGCTGGAAGCCGTACGGCTGGTGGTGGGCGCAGGCGGCGAGGCAGGGGCAGGGGCAGGAGCGGCGAGCAGGTCGGTCCCCTTGGGTCCCGACATGCTGGTCCCAGCTGCCACCAGGGGAGACCTTGCACTTGTGCGATACCTTCATGAGGAGGTGGGCGTGAGGCTGGATGCCCGGTTGCTGTCGGGTGCAGCGGCTGGGGGCTGCGAGGCGCTGCTGGAGTGGCTGGCAAAGGAAGGGTGTGTGAGGGGCCGGCGGGGGAGCAGCGCGAGGGTGGGGGCGGAGGTGGAGGCGGAGGCGGAAGCACAGGCGGAGGCGGCGGGGGCGCAGGCGGGCGCCCTGCAGGCGCAAGAGGACCCATGCAGGGCGGAACGGGGACGCAAGCACGCTGCGGCTCCTGCGGCGCTTGGGTGTGCCAAGGCATGCTAGGGCCGCTGAGCTGGCGGGTGCGGAGGGGTGTCCGGAGGCCGTGGTGCGGTAGATGGTGGCTGAGGGGACGCGTGTGGAGGGAAAGGGAGCTGGGAAGGCAGCTGGGGAGGCGGCTGGGGAGGCGGCGGGCGGCGCGGTGCGTGGGGAAGGTGGCAGGGACCCGATGCGGCAGGCGGTGGAGGAGCTTGCGGCAGGGGTGCAGCAGCTGGGGTAGGAGCAGGGGACTCCATAGACGACATGGAGTGGGTAAGGTTTCGTGGACGGGGCAGCCTGGCACGTTTTGCGTAAGGGTAGGGCCGTGGCCTGTGGGTTACACTGCCCCACGATGAACCGTGATGAGCATGTAGGATGCACCCTCCATACGCCTCAGCACTGGTGGCGAAAACGGGCTGCCTCGTGTTGCATGGGGCCTGCTCTATGTAAGGTTACAGTTTGTCGACTGGAGTACGTTGGCATCCAGCGATGGGCGGTGCGGCCCCATACATGACAGTGCTTGAACTTCTAGGCCCCTTACCGGACAGGCGCAACAAAGCTGCCACTCTCCAATGGCTCTTGGTCACATTACGCCGCAACCACGGTGCTGAACATGGCTGATAGGAAATCCACTTGGCCAACCTTAACCGTACACTCCAGCACTCAGCCACGTCATGTACTACCCTCGTCCTAAGCCCCATCGCCATACGGGTATGACCCTCCAACGCCCGGACCCTACCCTGGCCCTACCAGCACAATCCCAGTGCCTAGCGCCCATCCTTAACTTTCCAATCTGCCTTTAACAACAACGTGGCCACCAGCGGGTGCTGGTCACGCGCCATGGGGTAGAGCCGCTAAAGGGGTGCAGTCCCTACGGGAAGCCCTGCCAAGGTACACCAAAGTCTCCAGCAGCGCTGGAGCCTGCCCTCATGGTTGCCTTCGGCTTCCAGTTGTGGGGACTGGCGCAATGCACGTAGCCACGTCTTCGGACTCCCCCTTGAGGTGCTGCGTGCGTGGGGAGACAGGGGGGAGGAGGGTAAAGGGCAGAGGGGCCAGGCACACCGCACACGTCATCGGCGAGTACTGAGTACCTGTGAGTACCGGTGCCAGCAGGTGCCAAGTGGTGCCAAATACCACCTGGCAGCCGTAGGGCGCTGGCTCACGTGCAATGGCTTCCGGGGTCGCTGTTGTAGGCACCGTTCAGGCTCGTGCGAGCGGGCATGCCATGACAGGCGCGAGGGAGAGTCCCTGAGGCTCTCATGGCGTTGGGCGGTACGGCACAGAGCCAAAACGACGCCGACTCTTGGCCATGTCGGGCCCTTATCTAGCTGCACGTCCTAAGGCGGATGCACGGCGTGCGCGTGTGTGGCACAATGCCAATGAACGGGCGTGCGCACGGCGCACCTGCTGCTGATGGGGTAGCTGCCGAAGCTGCTTCTCGCGCGCCTCCCGTCGCCGCTTCACGCGACGCCGTATGATATTCGCGATGAGAAACCACATCGACTTTTACTTTTGCCGCTCTCCGCAGACCGCGGCTCACGCTCACGCCTCAAATGTCCACGTACATGCGTCCGCTGAAGCCTGTGCTTTTCTGCGCGTACGGTGTGTTATCAATGTATAAAATAATTGGCAAGTGTTAGGGCCCGCCGGCGCCGGTCCTGCCTTAAAGCATGCCTACTGGGCTTCCGCTCACACGTGTGACCAACGGTTTCCCCTGACTCGAAGCCTGCTCGCAGCCTCCCCGCACGACCGGGTGTTCCCCACTGTTGTCCCTTCCCTGCAGCTTACACATAATCCGGAACTACAGTCTGTGTTGCCTTGCAGTCTTGTAATCATACGGTTCTGCGGTTTTGGCTGTAGGCATGGGCAATTCTGAAACCAGGGGAGGGAACCAGAAAAGGAACCCGCTGCAACCCCACTGCAGCGTTCCTGCAAACTGACGAGTCCGGACGATGCACGCCCCTCACTCATAGGCCCCAGTCCTCTGTGTGCTCTGACACTTGTTCTGGGAGTGCTACCCAACGTGCTTTCCCAACCTCGTGTGGTCTCGGTGTGCCCACCCAGACATGAGGGCTGCTCGTTCTACGCTTCTGTATGCGTTCAGGCTTCATGCAGGCACCATGCACATGCAAGTGGCTGGCGAAGGAGGGGCAGACATAATTTTAGAGCGCATCATCAGCTTTCGTTACATCGGTCACAGGCAGAGCAGCGCTAGTAGCCCAGCATCTCGCGTGGCACGCTCGTAACCCACAACGGCAACCGGACTCGCGAGGATTGCGCTGCACCAAAAGCGACGACATGCCCCCGACTGCACGTCAACCCGGATGCTCTGCCGTTCCCCCCCGCCCGCCCATGCAACCACAACCAGAAGAGTCCCCTGATTACAGCGTGGCACCACAGTGGCACTTACCTGCGTGCAGCTCGGCGGCTGGCTGCCGCTGCCCTGCCCTGCGCTGCATGCTGCCCTGCCCAGAGTGCTGCACTGTTTGCCCGGGTCCATGCAACCAATACCCAGGCGACCGTACCGCATACCCTCCAATGCTGCCCTGGCCTGGCAATGCACGCTGCAGGCTGGACCCTGCCTCACAACTAGACGAGATGCCCCGTCCTGCACCACTGCGAGACTGCCGCTCCCTGCTCTGCTAAAGAGGCAGCTGACACTGAATCCACTGCCGCACCAACACCCTCCGCTGCAGCAACTGCGGCTGCTTTTAACGTACGAGCTGCCTGTTCGGCGTGGCTCCATCTGAACGCTCCTTCCGCGCATCACTGCCCAGCCCCAGACGCTAAGCTTCCATCCAACTACGAACTGCGACTTGCCGTCATCCCAAAGCACCAGGACATAACTGCCCTCTAACCGTACCAGTACTACCAAACTGCCGCTGCGCAACGCTGCCGCTGCATCCAAGCCTCTGCAACCGCGCAGTCGCCGTCAGGTGCCCTGCCGCAGTGCTGCCGCCTGCCGCTGCCACGCTGAGGCTCTGACCCACATCGCTGCCTCGCAGTTGCCCTTCTGTCTTGTTGTGTTCTGCCTTGTCACGTCACGATGAAACAACTGTCGGAATGGATTCCGCCGGGAAGCCCCGTGCACGGTTGTCCCTCCACGCTGGGGGGTCGTCTACCTGCGGGCATCACGACGCGGGTCCGGCCGGTCGTACGGCCCCGCCCGCGCGGCCGGGGCGGGGTAGCGGCTGCGGTCGGGACCGCCCGCACCACCGCGGTAGCGCTCGTCGCCAGGGGGGTACTCGGGGGCGTACCGGCTGTCGTACGCGCCGCCGTACCGGCTGTCGTACCGCTGGTCGTAACCGCCGCCGCCGTAGGGCTGGGCGGCATATGGGTCGCGGGCGTAGGGGTCCCGGTAGTAGGGGTCGCGCTCGTACCTGCAAGCGTGGCACAGGAGGGTGCGGAGCTTGTAAGCAAGCGCAATATACGAGCAACCGCGTTTGGAGATTCGAGATGGGGTAGATGGTAATGATGCAGCAGCAAAGCACAGCGTTAGAGCGTAGCTGTGCCCCCAGCAGCTGCACTTCATGCGAATCATCACCACTGACTGCAGGCGACGCGCATTGCTGCAGGCATGACAAGGCAGCAAATGGGAACATGAACGCTTGCGTTGGTGGCATTGGCCCCAGGTGGCGTAACAAAACTAGGCAGGGACGGCGGCATGCAGCAGTGAGAGGAACCACGTGCCCGCACCTCAGTCTTGTAGATGCAGCAGCAGCCCCACCATACACAGCCCCCTTCCCCTCCCCCTCCCACGCGCAGACACGCCCTTCCCAGTGCCCCATGCTCACCCGCCGTAGCCGGCGCCACCGTAGCCGCGGTCGTAGCCCCCACCATAGCCCCCGCGGTCGTACCCGCCACGGGGGTCCCCACCGTAGCCCCCTCCATACCGGTCGCCAGCATAGGCCCCCCGGTCGTAACCCGCGCTGTGGCCACCGTACCGGTCGCCATACCGGTCCCCATAAGCAGGCCCACGGCTGTCATAGCCACCCCTGCGTTCGGGGTAGTAGCGACCGCCGCCGTCGCGGGCGCCGCCCCCTCGGCTCAACGCAGCTGCAGGTGTGCCAGGCTTAATCTGGTCCTGTGGAATAGCTTCCTTGACCGAGATAGGCCGCCCATCGATCTCCTTGTTGTGGAGGTCGCGGATTGCATCCAGCAGGCTTTCGCGGTCCTTGAAGGTAACGAAGCCGAAGCCACGCGGCTTCTGCGTCAGCTTATCGAGCTGAATGGTGGCTGATTCAGGGTTGTACTTGTCGAACACTGCAGGCGGGTTGTGAACGTTGCACAGTGCGAAGATGAGCTTCTGGCCAGTTGCTGCGAGACGCGCTGCCTTCGAAACCAGGAACCCTGAAGACTCGCTTACGTTCTTTTAGGCCGATCTCGTCCATCCGAAAGGAGATGCCGCCAACAAAGACCTTGAAGGCAGAGTCCGCCCCCCGCCCCGAACCATTGTCTCCGTCAGCCATCGTGCCCGTTATATCAATACAATAAACATAAGTAGTGAGGCATGCAGTTGCGCGACGGAGTTCTGCAACGAGTGTCGAGCTGTGTACGGATACATGGTCAACGCCACATGGCCACTGCATGTTTTTTTGAAACCAATGCTGCATAATTATACCCACAAACAATTGCAGGAGGAGAAACACCTGTAACTCAGTCAGTCCCAGAAGATGAGGAAAGGCGCTGTGCGACTCGTTCCTCTCGCAGCACAGGCTGCTTGGGGTAGCACTGCTTCTATTAGCGCCGCAACGTTGGGGGCACCACATTTGAGCAACCTTATAGCGGGGAGTAAGTGGAGTCGACCCTCGTCGTTCGCATGCCATTTGCCCTTCGGCCTCCGCTCCATAGTCTCCCAGTCTTCTACGCCCCCATCCGGTGGGCAAAATGATGGGCAAAAGGACCGCGTCGACCGGGCCGCAGACTTGCTCCAGGTGCGTTTTGTCGGGCGGGGCCCAATCGCCCGCACAAGGGTTAGACCGCCAGCCCGCCTCGGCCCGAACCCGACCGCTTGCCGCGCAGCAAGTCCGTGTTCTCAAGCTTCGGGAAATGCTAGAGGATGAGCCTCGCTTGTACATCTCCTTCACCGACCTCCTCGCCATGGTCAGGGAAAGGTGCGGCCCATGTCGCCAGCGTGCTGCCGTGCACACGTGCCGCAAAGAGCGGGACAAACCAGCTGATATTCCTCCCCACCGATGCGATTCTGTTTACATACGTTCAAGCTTCACCATTGGCTTCTGCCTGTGGTGCTTGCAACAAGTGCCTCCGTACACCACCAGAACCCTCCAGTGCCGGTACCTGCCACAACGAGCTCTGCTCACGCTCTGCTCACGCTCTGCTCACGCTCTGCTCACGCTCTGCTCACGCTCTGCTTACCTTGATACCTGTGTTCCCCACACCACATGGCCGCACAGCGGAGCGGCCCACACGGATGAGGACGCGCGGGACGTGTGCGTTGCGCTGCACAAGGCGGGTGTGGTGCTGCTGCACCACGACATCGTGTACCTCAGAGTGGACGACATCGCGCAGGCCGTCATGCAGGTGCGTAGCATGTGCGGTTGGCTGGATCGGTATTAGAAAAATGACAAGCACCCACTATCAGGGAGGCGTCTCCAGGGGACAGCCAGGGGGTCTGGGGGGTTGACCGCCTTGCCACTCTCGCCAGGCGCTCCCGGCCAGCACAAAGTCAACATCTTAACCCACAACTACCGTTACGACCACCACTTAGCAAGGCGCCCCTACGCACATGCCCTTGTGTCACCTGGCACCCTACTCGGCCACCGCCCAGCAGCAAGAAGGGCTCCCCGAAGCAGCTGGCATGTCCGATGTGTTCTCACGTAGAGTGTAGCATACGTACCTTGCCGATCCTGCCACCCCGTTCTGTCGCCAACCTTATGTACGGCACTCATGACACTGCCTGTGCCTGCGCACGGTAGCGTTCGCTTGCAGTCTCACGTGGAACCTTGCTAATTCGTCACCAATCTTGCCCCAGACGCTGACGGCGGCAAGGAGGATTCCCACAAGCAGCCCGCACGTCCATTCTGTTCGTATGTATAGTGCAGCATACGTGCCTCACCTACACCACCACCCCGTTCTCTCTCTCCCCAGACGCTGCCCGGCGGCAAGGAGGACTCCCAGAAGCGGCTTGCCGCCATCGAGGCGGAGCTGGCGGAGATGGACCGGGTGCACCGGGACCTGGACCGCACGGCGCAGACAACCACCAACCGCCTGCTGTCGCTGGGCTGGATCATCCTGTCCATGCAGCTGGTGGCCTTCATCTACCTCACCTGGTGGGTGGGACCGGGGGTGGGGAATGGAGCCGACCGTGGTGGGGCATGGGCAATGGGACGTCAGTGGCCGGAAGGGCCTGCAGGGCTGTGTGGGATGGGGGCTTGGGATGGCTGGGGATGCTGGTGATAGGAGGTGTCCCCACGAATGCATGAGCGGGGCTGGGTCATTCTCTCCGTGCAGCTGGTGGCCTTCACCTACCTCACCTGGTGGGTAACCGCAGGGCCGCAAAGTGCAGGAAGCGGAGGGAACCAGTGGGGCGTGGCGGGTGGGGTCAGGGTCTGAGAGGTGGAACAGACGGTGGCTGGGGCGTAGGGTGTGGGTGGCTGCAAGCCGAGCATGGGTTATGAAGGGCAGTCTGGGATCGGGTGGGGTCTTGAAGAGTCGCGGCAGCGGTTGGAAGAAGGTGCGCCTTGTAAGTTTGCATGGGCGGGGACGGGGCTTACTTGGGCGGGAACAGGGCTGGTTCTGTGCAGCTGGTGGCCTTCACCTGCCTCATACAGCCAGTTGGACGTGTGTTGAGGGTGGGTGGGCAGAGTGGCAGCAACAGGAGCGCGCCCTGCTTCATTGTGCGCCTCGTGCAGGTGGGAGCTGTCGTGGGACGTGTGTATTAGCAGCGCGTGTATCAGCCTACCCATTACTCCTGGTGCAGGTGGGAGCTGTCGTGGGACGTGATGGAGCCGTTCGGCTACATCATCTCGCTGTTTTACAGCCTGGTGGGCTACACCTACTTCCTGGCAACCAAGGGCAAGACCTTCGACCTGGAGCCCTTCAAGACCTTCTGGCACGACCGCATCAAGGTGGGCTGCGGCAGCCTCAGCGTGCAGCAGCCTGTTCCGGTAGCAATGCCGGTGGTTGATTGCGTGCTTGCCGCATGGCATGGTTCGCAGAGGGCCCGTTGGGGGCTGCTCATTGATTCAACGAGCCCCCGCGTGCAGCAACCTGTTCCCACAGCAACACCGTGTGGTTGGGCAGGCGCACTTCTTGCTTGCCTCCTGCCTGCTTCGCCTTGCCACACCCTGTCTCCTACTTCCGCTTGCCTGTGCCTGTGTCAGGCTCAATATGCCTGCACCCCGCACCGCATTCGCTGCAAAACTTGAGGTTGATTGCTGACTTGCCGCCTGGCAAAGTTCGCCGAGGGCCTGTTGGGGCCTGCTGATGAATTCGGCGAGCCATTTTGGCGACAGCACCCCTAATGGCAGCACACCACGTGCTAGTTTGGTATCTAGCTCGCGAGCCGACGTTGGTGTGCAGCATGCGCACCTGCATTGCATTCGTTTACCCTCCACACGCGTTGCGCGGAATCCAGGACCCTCCTTCCTGTGTGTTGTGCTTGATCTTCGCAGAAGCAGAAGGCGATCCAGCTGCAGTTCGACGAGGACCGCTACGAGTACCTCGTGCGGGTGGGTCCCAATACAGACTGCGTGAATTGACATGCAGGAATTGGGTATAGATAGGCCTAAGGACAAGACAAGCGAGAGACAGGTCGGGAGCACACAGCATGCCCGCAGGATTATCCGATCCGGGTGTGTGCCTGCATACGATTACCATCGGCGAATTGGCATTATGCGCAGCTAGGGCACGGCCATGTGCCGTACCTGATGCTGTGGCCGTCGTGCCCGTCTGTCGCCTGCCCTGACTGCGGTGCTTGCGGGCTAACGTCCTTGGCCGCCACGAGCGCCGTCTTAGTGCAGCTGCTGCTTGTACCTGCATGTACGCACAGGCCGCTTCGAGTGCCACGGCAGCTGCACAGCGGCATGCATCGGCACTCCTTGTCACATGTGTTCTATTCCTGACTTTTCCCTTTCTCCTGTTGCTTTGTATTTGGCCCTTTGCAGCTCAAGGACCGCTACGAGCGGCACCTGGCGCACCGCGCGCTCAAGTCCAGCTGAGGGGGACCTGGCAGGAACAGGGCGTCCTGGGCGGAGGGGGAGCAGGAGCAGGAGGCGTTGTGTAGGAGGACTCGACCGCGGGGGCGCGGGTGCCATGAGTGCAGGACACGGAGGACCAGGGGTACGACCACGCCCTGGGGCGGTAGTCTCCGTGGAAAGTGGTTCCACGCAGCTGTGGCAGCATGACGGTGGGCCGCTGGGAAAGGCGGCGCAGATGGAGGGCCGCTGTGCAGCGCATTCCTGGAGTCGTGCTAATCTGAGGAAGGCCTTCGGTGAGCAGCCGTTGGGGCCTGCCGGCTGCAGGCTACCTTGTATCTTAATGATCGTTATCCCCCTGGGAACAGAATCAATGGAGGTGGAGGCTCGCAGCGGAGCTTGCGGCCTGGGTCGCATGTGGCCTACGCCTGGGTCCCCTAGCGCATCCTGGTGTGGACCCCTTGCCTCCTGCGCTTGAGGTGCTGCTGCACCCTAGGCTGGTGGGGGCCTGCGGCGGCAGCTGGCGACTAGCACTGCTGGGGTGGCTCTGGTGCCCTTCGGCTTCGTTTTTGACTGGTGTAAACTGCTGGGGTGGCATGCGGAGCTGGGGAGCGTGTGGTATGGCTGCTGCGCGGGTACACGCCAAACGCGTGGGTGGAAGGTTAGCACCCCGGGCCGGAAATGAGTGTACTGGCAACATGCACTTGATGGTTGGGTGCGGGGCGTCGAGATGTTGTGCGGGGTGTTTTTGGAATGGACACCGTGGCTCCTACCTAGGAGGCGGCAACTGTTGGGTGGGATGGAGGGTGTCTACTGTCTAGCCGTGGCTTAACAACTTGACCGGGTGTGTGGGACTGAGCCTGAACTTGGTTACGCGGTATCTATGAAGGGCACGTGTACATGCATGGGACTGAAACTGGGTGTGGCGTTGACGACCTTCCTTGCGTTGACGGTCTTTGGTGCTTTCCGGCACTCGGGGTGTTGTGTTGGCCTGGCGGGGAGTTAGGGACCGACGTATGCGGCACGCAATTGAGGAAAACTCGTTCGATTGAGCGGTCTGGATCTCGCGGAGGGTGCGTTGTGAAGCCCCCGCTCGCGCTGAATTGTCTTTCAGCGGCCTGTGTATGAGGACATATTGAGGTGTATGGGGGGTGCATGGTGGATGATACAACTGTTCAATGCGGGCCAGAGGAGTACGTGCAACATGGGCGAGCAACGGTGTGCCCCCCTCCTTGACTCTGCTGTGTCGCAAGGCTTACGTGCATGCAGCGCAGGCAGGTCAAAAGGCGGGCATGGTGCGGCTGTTGACTTGTGTCTGTATATATGTCTATCCTGTAACCGGCGGTTTCTCTGTTACCGCTGCTGACACGTGCGGTCCTGGCGGCTGGCACGTGCCATTCGGCGGCATCGGCCCTGGAGTTGCGAAGCTGGGTGCAGCGCCGACTGCGCCACCGTGTTAGCACTTTGCAACGTTGGTACGGTATGTTCTGTGCTAGGGCCCTCTGGTCCTGTGCCTCGCATCCAGACGAGGCTTTTGGTCACGGAAGTTTGGAACAGCTGTAGCTCAGCGGCGCGGCTCCCGACGTGGCACTTGGTGGCAGCTTTTGGCTGGACCAAGGTCGGTGCAGGTCGGCACCTGCCACCCAGGCTCTTTCAGGGCTCTGGTAGAAGGACACCCCTGTGAGCAAGCGCGCATGATGGTTTGCGAATCACAGGCGGTATGCAGCAAGGGGAGGACAGTAGCGGTGCGGCTCCAGGCTTACGGTACCATCCTGGGTACGGCAAGTCATGGCACGGCAGAGGCTGCAGCACGGGTGTGTGTCATGGCGTTTCTCGGGCCCCACACCCCGAGAGCCATACGCTATTGCTGTGTGCCACTGCATAGGGACATGTGACCATGACTGAAGAGCCTTGACGCAGTCACACAAGGCGCACTTAGCGGGACATGGCCGACATAGACCTCGCTGCAGTGCGGGTGAGCAGCTGACGGGACAAGTTCGTAAGTGGTAATCCATTGAAGCTTTGTTTCAATACCTTGATTGCCATGGGCGTGTCCAGGAAGTGACGACCCAGGTTGCCTCGGCGCGTAAGCAGCTGGAGTCGCAGCGGCTTCTGCGCGAGAGCAACAGCAATGCTACCCGACCAAGTAAGTTGAAAAGTAAAAAGGTCGGGTGTGCTCATACCACGTGCAAGGCCAACCGGGACCCTCGTCGCAGGCGAGGATGAGCTCAAGCAGCTTGACAGCAGCATCAAGCGCAACTCGGCGCTGACGAAGAAGCTGAAGCAGCTGACGGAGGACAATAAGCAAGCCATCCTAGACGACATCAGAAAGACCAACCAGAGCAAGGTTCGTCCGTGCTGGGGAAGGGGGGGTGGGCCACCACGGGCCCCGGTGTCCCGTCCGCGCCGTTGCACCTGACCACCCCGAGGGCGACATCATGCCATACACTTTGGCTTTAAAGACCGGTTCCACATGCATGACTGGGCCTTACATCCCATACAGAGGATACATAAACGCAGTGCCGCCGATCCTGCACCAACGGCCTAGCTGCAACCACAGCCCGCCCCACGGCCCACTAAGACCCACCCTTCCCCCAGAGCACCATTTAGGTACCTTCAACATCCCTTTTGACTGCACCTGAGTGCACCCACGTCTTGGTTCGCATGCAGTATGTCAGCGAGGCTGTGGCGGCTCTGTGCGAGGCCCCCCTGCGCCTCAGCGATGTGCCTGCGGCGGTGGCGGTGTGCAGCCTGCTGCACCAGCGGTACACCGACTTCGGGGCGCAGATGGGACCCGCGCTCGCCAAGGTGCGTGTCCCGTGTGACACGTGTCTCATGCTGACCGTGTCGTACGGTGTGCGGTGTACGACAATGTTGGCATTCGGACCCGGGTGGGCAGTGGGTGGATGTTTGTGCTTGACACGGCCGTCACCCTGCAGCTTGGTGTCTTACGGCTGCCACGGGCACAGGGCATGCCTTGAGGGGCCACCGGCCCGACCGGGCTGCGGGCTGCGCAGGGCAGGGTGCTGCCGCACGGCGGCTGCGCGGCGCATGTGGGTGTGGCGTGTGTATTAGCTACACGCCGTGTGTATTAGCCGTGCCAGCAGGGCAGGGTGGTGCCGCACGGCGGCAAGGGCCCTGCACTTGCTAGGGTACTTGCCCGGGCTGGTGTGCCGTATATGATGCCACGTGCCAACGTGCCTATCGTGGCGGATAGCCCATGCCGGCTGGACATGCCGTACGGGCGTGCCGTACAAGGCGAAGACAGCGGAGCTTGCCATGGGTGCCAGCAGTGCCGTACTGCCTGGCGACGCCGGGGCCTGCAGGGCCTGCGCAACGCCTTGATACGAGGCAGATGCTGCATGTATGGCTATGACTGCCACTGCCGGTGGTCACCATTGTGCCCCACACCACGCGGGAAGATGTTAACACGCAGTTGCCAATGATCATTACTCTTGTCCACCAGGCCTTCCCCAAGCCTGGGTCCGCTGGCGGCGGCGGCGGCGGAGGGGACGGCGGCGGCGACCGCGACGGCGCCCGGCGGCGCCGTACAGCGCTGCGGTTGCTGGGGGAGCTGGTGGCGGCGGGGGTGTGCAGCGGGTCTGGCGTGCTGCTGGGCATCCTGCGGGACCTGGTGGGTGGCCCTGGGTTCAGTGAGCACAACAGGGCGGAAGGTCCGCTCGTACGGCAATGAGCTTGACTGCACTGCGTGTCAGTTGCCATGGAATAGCTTTAGGCTGCTGGGCACCCTGCGGGACCTGGTGGGTGCAGCGGCGTGGGGGTCGGGGTGTGACTGACGTTTCATGGTGAACATACGGGATTGGCAACATGAAGTCAGGTGGATGGAAAGGACCACCGAAGCGACACACATGCATGCTGCTACACAGGCATGCTGCCTTTGCAGGCGACAGAAGGTGTCGGTAATCTTCCAAAGTAAGCATGCGAACGCGCTGCAGGTCAAACAGGCTGCCGTTGGTCCAGCATGCCAAGCGTGTCTTTCTCCCTGCTTTCCCACCTGCCCCCAGGCCCTGCCCGATTACAAGAAGGACCGCGAAGGGTCGCTGGCGTGCCTTACGCTGCTGGCCTCCTTCGCCCGCTCGGCACGGGAGCTGCTGCTGGGGAGCCAGGGGGCGGCAGGGGAGGGGGAGGCGGGGTCGGGGGCAGCCCAGCCGGCGGCCCTGCTGGCGGCGGCCGCACTCGTGCCCCCGGAGCTCATGGAGCAGGTGGGGTGGCGCGTCGGTGCTCTACGGTGCAGTGCGAGCTGCTGCCGGACTACCATGTTCAGATTTCAAGACGAGAAGCATGAATTGAGAGCAAGTTTGTGCATAATGCTGCAAGTATCGCCTTTAGGAATGGCACAAGAGGTGTGTAGCGGATGCGGTGTGGGAATGTGATATATGAAATCCCTGACAAGCAGACATATAGGAAAGTGTCACTCACAGCCATTCCCGGGAGGCAGAAGACTTGCCGAGGCGATGGGGCTGAGCAGGCGGCACAAGAGGTGTGTGGGGTTGAGTCGTGCCACCTGGTCCCTCTGTGTCCCCGCCCAGGCTGAGGCGGGTGGCTCGCTGCCGCCCGACGTGGGAGAGGCGCTGGGCGCATTGAGGCGGGAGCAGCAGGGCCTGGAGCAGGAGCTGGCGCAACGGTGAGGGAGCAGCTGAATGTGTATATGCAGATAACGCCCGCCAGGGACAAGGGCGAAGCCCATAGTTTGGCGGGCTGAAAGGCAAACAGATGTGTGCCCACCCGCGTTGACTATTGCCGGTGTGCCCAAAAGGCTGAAAGCCCGCCGACTCTTGTGCTATACACTATCGCATCCCTGCTGTGCACACATTTGCGGAAGGCTTGGAAAGGTTGCAGGAGAAGCTGCGGAAGCGGGGATTCGTGGGTGGATGCCGTACTGGGCTTCATGCACCCTCATCCTATAAGTTCTCACGTTTCCCCCACACCACGCTGTTGTTTTTCGCTTCTCAGGTTCTGCCTGCCGGAGTCCGAGGCGGCCCAGATCGCCAAGGCCTTTGACCGCGCGCTCGAGTCCGCCGCCGCCGCCCTGTCCGAAGACCACGTGTCACTGAGCACGCTGGAGGCGGACAATGCGGCGCTGGTCAACACGCGGGGGGACCTGCCGCCCGACGCCGCGGCGGAGTACGAGCGCAGGCGCAAGGTGCGGGGGGGCCGGGAGGCGGGCGGTGTGGGGGTGTTACCTTGTACGGCACGTGGGGTGTACGGCAAGGCGGGTGCGGGTGCTGTTTGACGCGGAACGGTCCTCACGCGGTGGGCAGGCGCCTCTGGCTAAGGTACCGTAGCGTTGCACCCATGCACGAGGCGGGGGACGTTGCGCCGCGCATGGGGGATGGGGCTCGCTCCTGCGGAGCGCGTGGTAGCCTGCGGGAATCTAAGCAGATGCCAGGACAGGCAGTTTTTGTGCGGCTTCTGTCCCTGGCATCCTGATTATGCGATTCACGCTTGCTTTTGACATCAAGAAGTGTATCAAGTATGAACTCCATCTGATTTTACGGCTTCTGTCCCTGTCCCCTTCCAGGCCTACGAGGCGCTTCACCGCGCCGTGAGCACGCTGGCCGAGGGCCTGGGCCGCCCCGTGCCTGCGGTGGCTGAGGACGCCTTCACACGCCTGGGCGTTGGGGACAGCGCTGCGCAGGTAGGGGGAACAAAAGTACTAGTAACGCGAGGTGGTGGTAGTGGTATTGGGGGGGAGGGGGGAGGGGGCAGTAAGCTGGGAGCAGCTGCCTCACCTGTACGCACCCCGCAAAGGGCAGAGGGGGAAGAAACTGGGAGCAGCTGCCGCTGTCCATACCGGTACCTGTATCCAACGGGCGTGGGGGACAGCGCTGCGCAGGTAGGTAGGGGGAAGGGGAAGGAAGCTGGGAGCAGCTGCCGCGAAGGTGCCATCTGTATCCGTATCCGCGTATCCGTACCTGTATTCGTATTCGTATCCTAGCGCACGTGGGGGACAGAGCAGCGCAGGTGTGTGTGCGGGAAAGCGGGGGTGGAGGCTGCCAACCTTCCCGACGGCCGCGACAGGGAGTGTGGTCGACATCGTCACAGTGCAGACCATGTGGCCGTTGAAGGTTTGGGTTAGCTAGGCGTAAATGAACTTCCACATGGCAGCGCACAGTTAGGGTACCGGTAGTGGTCGAACACATGGCACGCCTAGGGAGTTGCCACGAGTGAGTGCAGGTGACAGGGGGCCACTGACCGTGTACAACCTGGGTCTTGTGCGCCTACAGCACGCCGCCAGGTGCCCTGCCGACACCCTACCGTCTCAGCTGTCCACAACCCACCAAGGGTCTCGTCTGTCCACACCCCACCAAGACCGCCAAAGCCTCGGGGCCCGCTGCTGCCACCGGGGTTGTCCAAAGCCTCGAATTTCCCTGACGCATCTGGCGCTGCCCACACCTTAGTACACGTGCCGCACCTCCACACCTTCCCCAGGCCGCGAAGGACACCGCCACGGGGTCCGATGCTGCCACCGGCCTATCCAAAGCCTGAAATTTTCCTGGCGCCGCTCCACACCCTTATACACGTGTTGCCGCTCCGCACCTTCCCCAGGCCGCCAAGGACGCCGCCTCGGGTGCTGGTGCTGCCGGGTCCGGCGGCGAGCCCGAGCCCGTGTTCGAGGACGCCGACTCGCGCGCCTTCTACGAGTCGCTGCCGGAGCTGCGGGAGCTGGTGCCCTCTGTGCTGCTGGGGGGCGCGGCCAAGAAGGCGGCCGCCAAGGAGGGCGAGCAGGAGCAGCAGCAGGGCGAGGGCGGAGAGGTGAGGAGCCGGCGGGCAGCCTGTGCGGCATTGCCAATGCAATGGTTTGTTCGCGTCATTGGTTGGTTGGTTGGTTTACTCACGTCATCGTCTCCGTTGGGTGGGGTGGGGCAGCTGCTCGCCTCCGTGCTGCTGGGGGGAAAATGAAAAAATAAAGAGAGAAATAGAAGAAAGAAAAAGAAGAATAATTGCGCGCGACGTTTAGTGCACAAACGAGGGCGGCCAGCAGGGAGGGGAACAGGGGCAGGAGGCGCAGGGGCAGCAGGGGCAAGGCGAGGGCGGAGAGTTGAGCAGGAGTGCGTAGTGGCGCAGCAACTTGCTTGTGAGGTGCCTTTCACTGCTAGCTAAACGAAAAGCGGCAACATTGTCGAGCAAGTACAAATGTTACGCTCTTTGAGTCCACGTATGTTGCAGGGTATGGCGCATGTTGGAACGGAAAGGTTCCTACGGCGCATCGTTGGGGACACAGCGCAGAGGCACTGCCAGGCCGTCAGGCACATGTGGCACAGAAGCATCGGTGACGTTCGAGTGTATTACTGTCAAAGTACCATTGGCCCTACTCTGTTTGAAGGGGCAGAGCGCGCATCGCACCGAAGCCGGCACCCCTGGAGCCTCGGCCCGAGATCTCCGATGGCGAGTTAAGGGTGGTGAGAGTGTGGTGGTTGCCGCCGCTGGCTGACGCACCTTTCTGTGTCCCTGTCCACAGGCTGCGGATGCGGTTGCGACGGTTGGCGGGGCCGACGCGGGGGCCGGCGGCGAGGGTGAGGCGGCGCCCGCCGACGCCAGCGACAGATCAGCACCAACAGCCACAGCAGCAACAGAAGCACCAGCTGAAGAAGCTGCTGCGGGATCGGACTCGGGTGACAAAGGCGGTACAAGCGGCGCCGGCTCCAAGCGCGGCTCCGAAACCGGCGGCGCCGACGGCGGCGGCGACGGCGGGGACGACGGCGGCGGCGGCGGTGCCCCCGACGGCGGCCAGATTGACTTGCTGCTGTCGCGGCTGCCGGTGTGTGTTAGCAGGGACCTGGCGGACGAGCTGGCCGTCAATTACTGCTTCATGAACACCAAGGGCAACAGGAGGTGGGTGGGCTGCCCCTTTGCCACTGTTAATTACTATTAATTACTATTAGTTACCATTAATATCTAATTACTATTAACTACTGCTTCATGAACACCAAGGGCAACAGGAGGTGGGTGGCCTCTGGGAGATGTATATGGGTGGGTACCTCGCCCTCCCTCCTTCCTCGTGGGTGTCCCATTTTCATGCATTACACTCCTGTACGACCGAGGCCACCGAGGACATCTATCCTTACCACCGCTCTGCTAAGCCCCCTGTTGCACCTGCTTCCTTTACCCCCAGGCGCCTCATCCGTGCGTTGGTGGACGTGCCCCGTGCGGCGCTGCAGCTGCTGCCCTTCTACGCCCGGGTGGTGGCGGTGCTGGCACAGGCCTTCCCGGACGTGCCCGCAGGTGGGCGTGTGTCTTAGCGCGTTGTGTACTAGAAAGGGGGTCGGTGTGTATTAGCTGCTGCCCTGCTACACCCGAGTGGTGGCCGTGCTGGCGCAGCTCTTCCCACAGATGTCCCGGCAAGTGGGCGTGTGTATTAGCATATCACATGCCTGCGCATCCTGTTGTGTATCAACCGTCCTCTTTTACGCCCGTCTGAAGGCCGTGCTGGAGCCTTCCAGGACGTGCTGGTTGGTAGGGGGTTGTGGCCGTGCTTCCGTAGGAGGTTATGACACTGATATGGGCCCCGGTAGGACTCATGCCACGCACCTGCCCTCCTTATGTCCTCGCTGTCTCTCGTATCCTCATCCGTGTCAGGCGTGATCAGCGCTTTGGAGTCCCAGTTCGGCACGCTGCTGCGCAAAAAGGATCCCACCGGGGTAACCTTGGAGCCGCGGTTGCGGACATGCAGGTGCGTGAAGATGCTCTCCTGCTTGTGCAGGTTGGACTTAAGGACCCGTAGTGCACGCTATGCAGGTACTCGCCAAAGTGCATGCCATGGGGGGACATGCCGCGTGTAGCAGCAACCGCGTACGTTCAACCACGCATGACTCTGCTATTCCACACACCTTCCACAGGTACATCGCCGAGCTGGCCAAGTTCCGGCTGCTGCCCGCGGGCTCCTTCTTCTCCGCACTCAAACAGGTGGGGCCGCTTTAAAGGAGGAGAAACAAGACCACTGGTCACACGGCCGTCAGGTGGTCTGTATTTAGCAACCCTGCAGCCAGATTGGTTGGCAGGGGGGTCTGTCTTTCGGTCAGGCAGCTTTAAATGTGCAAGAAGCGGCAAGCACGTCCCCCTCATCCACTTTCCGCTTATGCGCGTCTCCACCATTCATGTGCACATCATTTCGGTCCATCCACCTGGGAGTACGCAGAGGGAACTTGTACACATGCTCCTTTACGTTCTTACATGTTCCTTAACAATGTTCAACGTTCCTGCACCTTCCCGCAGCTGCTTGACGACTTCTCGGGCCACAACATCGAATCGGCGTGCGCCCTGGTGGAGGGGGCGGGGCGCTTCATGTACCGCTGCCCTGAGACGCGCGTGCGCATGGAGAACATGATGGAGGTGGGTGCGTGGGTTAGCAGCAGCACCAAGCGTTAATACACACCGTGTCAGTACACACGGTTACCTTGTACCGCTGCCCTGAGACGCGCGTGGGCATGGAGAACATGATGGAGGTGGGGGCGTGGGTTAGCAGCAGCACCAAGCGTTAATACACACCGTGTCAGTACACACGGTTACCTTGTACCGCTGCCCTGAGACGCGCGTGGGCATGGAGAACATGATGGAGGTGGGGGCGTGGGTTAGCAGCAGCACCAAGCGTTAATACACACCGTGTCAGTACACACGGTTACCTTGTACCGCTGCCCTGAGACGCGCGTGGGCATGGAGAACATGGTGGAGGTGGGGCCGTGTGTGGGTTAGCAGCACCAAGCGTTAATACACACAGCGTGTGTCGACGCACAAACTCGTCGTACCCCGAGACGCGCGTGCGCATGGAGAACATGATGGAGGTGGGGCCGTGTGTGGGTTAGCGTCAGTTGAAACACATCGCACCAATATGCTCAATGACTTTGCATTTCGAGACGCGCGTGCGCATGTAGGACATGATGGAGGTGGGGCGTGTGTGGGTTAGCAACAACACCAAGCGTTAATACACATAGCACTTGTCAACAGGTGAAGGTTCTTGGAGTGTGACACGCACGTGCACATGGAGAACATGATGGAGGTGCGTGGATGGGTTAGCAGCAGCACCATGCGTTAATACACACAGCGTGTGTCAGCACACAAACTCCTCTTGCACGGTAGTAACACTCCGTGGCACTTGGGGGTGCACGGAAGCGCGGTGAGTATGTAAAGCACTTGGCGGCACCAGCAACGGATAGCGACACGCCGTGCCTCGACACGTGCTCATGCAGCCCGCCCTGATTGTTTCGCACACCTTGCCCCCTTCCCCCTACAGGTGATGATGTAATGTATACTTATTATAAAATTACTATATATTTTTACATTTAAATTTAATAGTATTTAGCCGGTAGTGTTACTGTTATGCGCCCCTTGCCCCTGCAGGTGATGATGCGGCTGAAGAACGCGCGCAACCTGGACAGCCGGCAGCAGGCGCTGGTGGACTCGGCGTACTTCGCGGTCAAGCCGCCCAGCAGGGCACAGCTGCGGAGGTGGGCGGGGGGCATGTGTATTAAGGGGGCTTGTGTATTAGCGTGTTGGGGCACGGGGGGCAGCAGGCGCTGGTGGACTCGGCGTACTTCGCGGTCAAGCCGCCCAGCAGGGCACAGCTGCGGAGGTGGGCGGGGGGCATGTGTATTAAGGGGGCTTGTGTATTAGCGTGTTGGGGCACGGGGGGCAGCAGGCGCTGGTGGACTCGGCGTACTTCGCGGTCAAGCCGTCCAGCAAGGCACAGCTGCGGAGGTGGGCGGGGGTTACGCGTCTAACGCGAGGAAACCGTGTGAGGGAAGAATGTGCACAAGGTGAGCGTGTGTATGAGCGTGTTGGGCCGTCGGGACGTGTGCACTAGCAGGTTGGGGCACGGGAGGCAGCAGGAGCCGCATGAGGCATCAGCTCATTACATGTCGCCCTCCCTCCCCCGCCCTCCAGGCGCACGCGGCCCCCCACGCACGAGTACGTCCGGCACCTCATCTTTGACACACTGTGCGAGGCCACCATTCCCGACGTGCTGCGCAAGCTGCTCAAGCTGCCGTGGGAGCAGCACGAGAAGTACGTGGTCAAGTGCCTGCTCAAGGTGCGTGGGTTAGCGAGGGGTGTGTATTAGGGGTGCGTGTCATGGAGTGCTGCTGTGGGATTGCTACAAAGGAGCAGCACAAAAAGGACATGTTCAAGTGCCTGCTCAAGGTGCGTGGGTTGGCCATGGGTGTGTGTTAGGGGAGGGACTTATTGAATGGTGCCGTGGGAGTGCTACAAAGGAGCAGCACGAGAAGTACGTGGTCAAGTGCCTGCTCAAGGGTTGCGTTCAACCGCGTACATGTGTACATGCATTCATTGACTGTTCCGGAGCACCCTATGTACGAGCAACACATCAGATATCTGCTATCTTGCAAAGCCTCTCCTTAAGTCTGTTCCGAATGACCTTCTGTGTTATTTTTGATAAATGCCCCCAGGTTGTGCGCGGGCGCTATTCCAACATCCCGCTGGTCAGCTGCCTGGCTGCCGGCCTGGCGCAGTACCACGAGAGCTGCGGGGTGGCGCTGGTGGACTGTGTGCTAGAGGACATCCGGGTGGGGCTGGAGAACCCGGCGGCAGGTGGGCGCGGCGCATGTGTGTTAACGGCACTGTGTATTAGGGGTCGTGTGGGGCTGCGGCGTGGCGCTGGTGGACTGTGTGCTAGAGGACATCCGGGTGGGGCTGGAGAACCCGGCGGCAGGTGGGCGCGG
>VFQN01001692.1_pt1 | contig 35963 bp, 48 predicted proteins | sample 3512371 | NCBI WGS metagenome assembly VFQN01 (sample SAMN10412370, study PRJNA504923) | tailings metagenome | isolation source: Replicate 2 from Balatoc abandoned mine | place: Philippines: Itogon, Benguet | collected 2017-08-28
GGTGGGAAACCCCGTGTCCTTGATTGCCGGGATCAGCTCTGTCTCCCGAGTGGGACGGGGCTGGGCCCTACCCTGGAAGGGGACCAAAACTGTAAATCCATACATACAGGAGTGACAAGCAGCACGGACACGTCACTGACAGAACCAACGTGTGTCACCACTGGATAGCAGCTACCGGTGTGGCGCTTCGCATCAACTGCAATTGATGTAGCAGCTGCTGTGCGATCAGCATTGCTAGCATAGCCCATCGAGTTTGGCAAGGACCAAAGCATGGCAACGACCATGATGAGTTTACGGAAAGGACATGTACAAATAAGGCATCAGGCCAAGGGCGACTAGATAAACACGCAGCATGTCTGCGGGACCGCAGTCGCTTGGAATGGGCCGCGCAGTGAGTGATGAGTTGAGTGATGATGACAAAGCAGCCTGCCAACGAGTCGGCTGTTTGCCGCTACAACGAATGCGCCACGCTATGTGCACACGTTATATGACACGTTATAGATGTGACTCGGAGGAAAAGTGATTCAGTTAACAGCCATTTACCATACCGTACAAAGCCCCGTTCCACGGAAGGGCAGTTGTTGGGTTCTGGGTTTTGACCCATGGGTCACAAGCTAGCCACCATGAGCGCCATATGCAACTTACTATATACGGCTCCAAGCCATGTACACGGCGGGCTGTGCTGCATTCTATCCCGCACGCATGCACGCTTGACCCGTACGCATGCACCTGATCAGCATGAACCAGCAGACACCGGCAGGCAGGCACTGGCAGGCATCACCCGTGTGCCGGCACTCGTGCGCAAGGCCCGGCCAGCAGCCGCCCCAAGCCAGCAGCCGGTGCGCGCTTGCCGTCGCCTCACAGCAGGCCGACGTCGTTTGCCGGCAGCCTGTAGTCGTAGTACGACGTCTCGTATACCTTGCGGTCCCAGTTGAAGGGGTTGACGCAGTCCCAGCCGCTGGTGCCCTTTGCGCACGTGCCGCCGCAGTCGATGTAGCCGGTAGGGCAGCGGTAGCAGCCCACGACGCCGGTCTCCTTCCACCCGGTGCGGCACTGGGAGCGGGAGCACGCTGCGGGGGAGGCAGAGGCGTGGGCAGGTGCTTGATGGTGGCTGTAGTGGCAGTGATTTGTTACCTTGCCGAAAGCAAACTGCACCGGCGTGATAAGTACTAGGTGCATTTTCGTCAGCTGTTATGGTGCACCCGACCACCCGGCCTCCCGATGCAGCCAAGTCCTTTGTCACCATTGGTCGCCAGCCCAGCTACCGAAACGCCACTGGGCTGTCCTGTGGACGCACCCTCGGAGTCAAAAGGACTCGCACGCCGACTCCAACAAAGGACAAAGCAATTTCCAGTTCAAAACGAAGTTCTGTGGCAGGGATCGGCAGCCCGGCACGCCCATTCCCCCCTGCACTCACCAACTTCACCCAGGCCCAGGCCTAGCTGCGCCGAGATGTCTAGGCCGGAGCCGGTGCAGGCATCCATGTCGCACGTGGGAGCCCAATCCCTTGTGCTGAAGGAGATGCCCTGGCCCGCCTCCCACTTGATCTCCTTGTTGGGGGCAGCCCGGGTGGCAGCAATCCAGGACTCCTTGGCGGGGGCCTGCGAGCGAGGGCCAAGCAAACTGGTTGCGCGTCAGCGGCAGCGTTATTGGGCACGCCTGTTCCTGCGCACACTTGTACCAGTAGGTACTTCTGCAAGAGTTGACTTCATGTACGGGGTATACGGCAAGCTGCATGTCGCTGTACGGGTAATACGGGTGCATGTTGTACAGCGCGTATGGCAGTCGCATGTTGTACGGCAGCCGTACCCACCGTGAGGTCCACCAAGGTGGTGGTGCCCACGTCCCAGGTGATGCCGCCCCCGCGCCCGTCGCCGAACCACAGGCACCTGGCCTGGGTCACGGCGGGAGCTGACTGCGCGTCGTGGTACGAGCCGTGCGCCTGCAGCCCCACGTACACCACCGGCCTGCCATTGACCGTCTGCGGGTACGGCGTTGTACAAAGCACAGTTCGTGGTCAGCCCAGGCCCTATCGAACACAACCGGTCGTCCGCGGTGCATGGTCGAGCATATGGGGCCAGGACTAGACCGGCATGCGAACGGTTACCGCCAAGGCATACGAACGGTTACCGCTGACGCGGATTGGGTGGCTGTCGCCCTAGAGGTGGCTGCGTATGGTATCTCAACCAGGTGCAAGCGAGGACACGTGTCAGGGTGGGTGTGCGTACGCACAGCACTGGTGTGCGGTTCTGTGCACGGCAGTGTCTTAGACCCTTGCCGATGAGCAGCTCAGCAGCCATACGCCCCTATGACCGTACAGCGGCCAGCACGCAGCCCATGCCAAATCTCTGTCCGCAGACCGACGCACCTCAAACCCATTCCGGCCGGCGACACGTGTGTACCAGCCGCCGTGTTGGGAGTAAGTCACCGCTGCGACACGTGTCAGGTCGGCGGACAGCAGCAGCGTGACCGCCTCCCAGTCGGCTTGATGCGCGCCCTTGGCCGGCACGGTCATACAGGGGGCCTGCCACGCGTAAAAGAAGTGGTACTTGATGCGGACCTGAACGAAGGAATGCGAGAAGCGCAGTACAGGGAGTAAGGACCAGTAATGTGTAGTAGGATGCGGTGAGGGGAGGACCAGTGTCAATGGATGAAGACAGCATGATGGAAACCACATACAGCCTGGTCCACAATCAGCAAGGCAGTTGGCACGGAACCGGACAGGCCAGCATGTCCGCACGTGCCGGCCGCCCCAAGGCCTCCACGCCGCATGTGCAGCAACGCTCTGACCGCATTGCACACGCCGCAGCGTACGCACCTGGTTGCCGCACGTCGTCGCGACATAGTACACGTGTGCCTTGGGGTCAAACGGCTTGCTTAGCCACTCTTGCATGCTGCACGGCTTGGTGTGGCAGCCTGGAGGCAAGGTAGGTGCAGAGGCACGGTGTCGGGGCGGAGCAGACAGCATACCATACGTAGCAACCGCGGCTGTGCTAATGTACATATGTTTGCCAGGGATGTCATGGTGTCCTGGGCTCCTCTGCGCGCCCTTTCGGCTGTAGCCGTGAAGGCGTACTGAATTGCCGAAAGCGCACGCAGCCGGCGCACGTGCACGCACCTGCGTTGAAGTACGTCTGGGCCGTCATGGGGTACCCTAGCGCGTCCTTGTGGAACTTGAGCACGGGGGCGAAGCGTCGGGCCAACGTAGGTAGGTCTGTTGGCCAAGGAAGGCAACAACAAGGCAGGACGTCAGCCAGCCATCTTCCAAACCGCGAAGGTCTCCCAAAGCAAGCGCAACGGGACGGAAACAACGACGGGTGCCTAGCAGGGTTGGCGAGGCTCTCAACAAGCGACACTGCGCGTTTGCAAGTAAATGGAGGGCGGGGGCGGGAGGCCGACTGGCCGGATGCGTATCCGGTGCGTGGGAACGGTGCATCCGGCCACGCAATACCACTGGACAAGGGCCCACGGTGTGAGTGGACGCGCAGGTATAAAACATACGACCCACCTGCACCAGCTAGTTGGTTGCAGGTACGGTTGCCGGCGCTGGGCCTGGCCCAGTCCCATGCCGCCTTGTAACGGTCTGGCAGGCTGCCCCACGTGTTGTACGGGACGACGCCGTACTTGGTCCGCCAGTACGTGCAAATGGCATCGTCGCAAGCTGGCATGGGCGGCACACAGTGGACGGTGGGATGAGAGGTTACCCGATAGCGTCCAAGCAGTGTGGAAGGTCAAGCTCATGGCCAGAGGATGGCAAGTATGACCCTGGCGTCCTAGTGCCAGGTACGTTGTACGCAACCTGTTCACACCCGTGCAAGCGAATGCAGCTCCTTTGGGACAGTACACGGGCGCATTCAGTTATGACACATGCCAGGGATAGTGTGTCGGTTGGAGCAATACATGTGGCAACCCACACGCAAGCCAGGCAACGGCCGACCATTGATGACGCATCCTTGTGACTATCCATTATCTACGTTCAATGCAATTGGGACCATGACATCTACACAGGACCAGCCCAGGACCTACCTCCGGCAAGGTACCCCTCGCGCGCTTGTGCGTGCGCGGTTCCCCAGTTGGTGGTGGGGCCGGGGATGATGCCGTACAGCTCCACCAGGCCGCCGCATGTGTCGGCATTGATGGGCCCTGGGACGGGGCGACACGTGTCCGCAAACAGAGCACACGCAGTTGGGCAATTGCTCAAGTGCAAGGCAGGGTACAGGGGAACTAGATACCCATGGCTCACCCGATAGCAGGTTGCAGCTGCGGTTCTGCATGAAGGAGCGTGGGAATTCCCAGGACGGTCGCAACTGGGCGGGTAGGGTGCCGTAGTCAATGAACGGGACATTGCCGTACTCTTGCCGCCACGCCTCGCAGACGTACAGGTCACACATGCTGCTGTTGTAGATATCGCGTGCCTCGGCAGGTGCAGAGCCCCAGCTGAACCCTGGGAGGATGTTGTACGCCTTGGTGAGGGCCCCGCAGCCGGGGGCGTACAGGGGACCTGCGCGCAGCGGGATTGGAGGTTTAAGCACTAGCCTTTGGCACTAAGGAGCAGTGCGCGTGTGGGTCGTGGGACGGGAGTGTGGAGTGTGCGCTTGGTGCGGCGGCGCCTTTCCGCGCCTGCCTTGCTTGCCGGTTGCTTGCCAGTACCTGTATCACTCGGTATTCTATGAACGGTTGCACTGCAGTGCATTGACGTGGTCAGCCTGCAACATGCAGGCACGTGGCACGGAGCTGAGGAGCCACGGCGTTGTAATGGCGGGTGAATCTCCACAGATCTCCACAACCACAGTTGACGCACCTGACAGGCTGTTGCAGCTGCGGCGGTTGTCCAAGGGCCGGGCATAGTCCCAGGATGCGATGAGGTGAGCCGGGAGCCTGCCGTACGTCTTCCATGGGATAACGCCGTACTTGAGCTTCCAGTCCTCGCAGACAAGTGAGTTGCAGTTGGAGGCGTTGTAGGTAGCCTGCACCTCCGCAGACGCATTGCCCATGCTGAAGCCCGGCTGCATGCCGTAAGTCTCCACCATGGCGCCACAATCGCGAGGCTTCATCGTTCCTGCACGGCACAAGGGGCAGGGACATTTGTGCATTAATGATTGTGTATTAAGGGCTATGTTGTAAGCCGCGAGCCGTAAGCCTCCACCTTGGTGCCACAAGTGCAGGGCTTCGTCGTTCCTGCACGGTACAAGGGGCAAAGGAGATTGTATGATATGCATGGTGTGTGGTGAAGCGCTGTGACGCAAGCCGTAGGCCTCGACGAGAAGTTAATGAAAAGAGTCATGGGCATTTTTGGGACCTGCATAGCGGCCCGAGCATGGAGTGAGCTGTCAGTAACACTGCAACAGCCAGCCCGGACACCACCAGTACGGCAACCGCAATGCATGCCCAAGTACCACGCCACAGCCGACATGTCTTGCAGCATGCTTGCTTTCCTTGCACTCTGTAGCTTCTAAGCACTGGATGTGCTGGTGGTCTGCTGAGGAAAGGAGCGGGAACCCAATGCATCTGTCGCTCAAGCCCATGGACACACTGCTGTAGCTAGGCACCAATACCATGCGGTGACCGCGGTCCTTACCCGACAGACGGTTGCAGTTGGCGTTGTGCTTGGGCCGCACCCAGTGCCACGAGGGTGCTAGCACACCCGGCAAGGCACCAAGGTCGGTGTGGGGCACAATTCCGTAGGCGCTCTTCCAGTAAGCGCAGATCTGTGCATCGCAGTCGGAGGCGGTCCACTGCTGCTGCGTTGCGCTGTCAGAGCTGCCCCATGAGAAGCCAGCTTGAATCTGGAACCGGTTCGCCAGGTCACCGCACTCGGCCGGCGTGAGCAGTCGTGCACCTGAAGGTGATGGAATACAACAGTGTGCTATGGGCTATGTGCTAGTCCTGCCCGACAACGGCTCGGCTTCTTTTACACGGGTCAAAAGCGTGCTATTGGCGTCTCCAAAGGTGGCAGGTTGCCCGGGGTCGACACGCACTGTGCCCTGCCGTTTGGCTGAACACGTTTCCAGCCTCTACAATTCATCTAGGCCATACCGGTACCATAGAGCATGGCTAAAGCGTATCAGTCCCCGCAAAAAGAGTCACGGCTGCAGATGAGCAGGGAACGGCAGGACATACACACGCACCCGCAGGGCCAAGCCCGTCGCAGTTCCGGTTGTTATATGTGGGTCTGCGCCACAGGTAGGCCTCCTTGTACTTCTCCGGCAGGCTGCCCAGCAGGACGTTGGGTACGATGCCGTATTTGGCGCGCCAGTACGAGCAGATGTTGATGTCACAGTCTGTGGCAATTGGTTTTGCATCAGACGGCGACGTGGGTAGAAGCACTTGTGCAGGAGCAGGAGCGTGCTGGCGGGCTAGCGGTCGGCCAAGTCAAGCACTCGCAGTGCCTTGGTAAGGTGCGATAGGCAGAGGGCGGCATCAAAGTGCATGCATGCACGCCACTCCAAAAAAAGGGTACATGCAAGCTAGCGGCCAGGTGGTAGGCTTACCAGCTTCGCGGTAGGCCTTGCGGACCTCCTCGGTGGCGGTTCCCCACTTGGTGGTGGGGCCGGGGATGATGCCGTACTTCTCCACCAGGGCGCCGCAGCTCTCGGGAGGAACCGGGCCTGGGGCAGGAAGGTACAATGATCTTGGCATTTCGTTCTACATTCCATGTGGTATTGCCACACGGTCAGGGAGTTGGTATGGCCACACGGTCAGGGAGTTGGAAAGTAAGACCGCAAGGGCAGGGGCGGAAGGAAGGAGTGCGAATGTGAGAGCCGTGTGCCGTAGGGTGCGTTGGTGCCATGTCCGTGTCTTTCCTAAAACCTGTTGGACCCCAGCTCACCAACTAGCGAGTTGCAGGTGCGGTTGCCAAGGATACTCCGTGGGAAGTCCCAGGACGGCCGCAGGGCGGTGGGCAGGGTGCCGTAGTTGGCGAACGGAACCACCCCGTACTCGTCCCGCCACGCCGTGCAGATGGAGTAGTCGCAGACAGAGCTGTTGTAGGCATTGCGCGCCTCCTCGGTTGCCGTGCCCATGCTGAAGCCGGGCCGGATGTTGAAGGCCTTGACCAGGGCGGAGCACGCAGGGGCGTCCAGGGGCCCTGCGAAGCGCGTGAGTTCATCAGGTTAGCGGCCTAGTATGGGCGCATACTGCCAATGCCGCGGCTTGACAAGAAGGCAAGGAGGAGCTGGGACCATGTGGAATGGGTCAGTAGCAGTTCGGTACAGGCGTAAGCTCGTCCTGAGCCCCTGAGCTCGTGAGTCAGCACACGGCGCTCTCGTTCCGACATACTGTTGCAATGTTGTTGACTGGGTTATACGTCGTATGGCTCAGTGTGGCCGCGAAGCCTGCGCAGAAATGCGCGTGCTTCTCGATTTGGGGCAACTTAACACGTTAGTCTGATTACCACTTTAGTTTGAAAAAAAATAATCAATCCGTGACATGTTCATAAAGGAGTTGGACAGAAGCGGGTTCCCTCTCTCACCAGTCCGACAACAGCATACAGCATCGTGCAGCATAGCAGCATGTGCAGGTATAAGGAAAAACCAAGGAGCACTATGTGTTGGATCTAATATGGAGCTACGTGCATCCTCGCTCCCCGCCATGAAGTTTTGGTTTCGGAGGCCCACCCCAAGACGCACCAGAAAGGCTGTTGCAGGTGCGGTTCTGCGCCGCGGGGCGGCCATAATTCCAGGACGGCTTGAGGTTTTCTGGCAATTTGCCGTAGCTTCCCCACGGGATCACTCCGTACTGATGCCTCCACGCCTCACAGATTTTCACGTCACAGCTCGACATGAGGTAGATGAGGGCAGAGTCGTCCCCCACAGCAGAGCCGAACGTGAAGCCCGGCCTAATGCCCTGTGCTGACGCAACAGCGGCGCACTCGGTGGCGGACAGCTGACCTGTGCACGCGGGCAATGGGTCGTGCGCGCTGACATCCTGTGGAGCGACGACAGGGTGGGTACCAGGGTGGTGGGTACTGGAGGACCTGGCCTCCCCAATGCAGCCCTTCCCATGGCATACACGCACAATGCAAAGCGGTTGCTGCATTATCACTACACCATGATGAAAGCAAGGCTTCAAGCAGATGCGCACCGGAGAGCTGCCCGCAGCTGGCCTGGTGTTTCGGCTGCACCCAGCTCCATGAGGGCTTGAATTTGTCCGGAAGTGTGCCCCAGGTAGCCCAGGGCACGACGTTGTAAGTCGTCTTCCAGTAGATGCAAATATTTGCGTCGCAGTCTTGAGTTGTCCACCGCTGCTGCGTTGTAGCGTCGGCGCTGCCCCACGAGTAGCCTGGGATAATGTTATGCTTATCGGCCAATGCGCCGCACTCCTGCGGCGTTCCTTGCTGAGACTGCACACTTGCAGGCGCGACTGACAGCAGCAGCAGGGCCAGCAGCGGTAAGAAGTCGGGGCAGATGGCTGTGCCGCGCTGTCGCCCCATGACTGCAGAGGCCAAAAGGCACAATACGCGGGTGAAGTCTGTACTAAGTGGTGTGTGCCGACCTTGGATCGTATGTTTTTGGCTAATTGTGTGTGCGGTTGTGGAGAGGACAGAAGAGCCCGAGGCTGGCGGACGTGTCGAGAGGGTGCGAGCTAGCGCAGGGTGCAGTGCACTACTCCATCTGCCAGCAGGCAGAGTCGCGCTAATATGCGCAAAAGCACCGTACGGCGCTGGGTCTGATCCTCTCGTCGAGAAGTGCCACTACTAAATTCAGTCAGGCAGCGGGTCAGACCTGGTCAGACTCTGGTAACGCCTAGGGCCCATCACACAACAGGGCCTGGGCGCCAATACCAACACCAACAGTCTTCAAACAAAAGTGCAAACGATTGCACTTGTGGCGAGCTGCGCGCATGGTTCCTGAGCCGATGCAGCTCACTATGCATTCTGCCGTGCCGCATGTCTGGCAGTGCAGCGCAAAAGTGTGCCCGCAATTTCTGCGTGCCTCCTTAGCCCCAAGCAACAGCCTCCTGCTATGAAAACACACGTCATATTGTATATTAACTACCACAATGTCCTGTCATAGCGCGCGATGAGTACACTTTTTGGGCTGACCCACGACGCGCAGCACTCCATTGACCGCCCCTGATAGCACGCCTGATAGTGCGTGCCCGCGTGCCCGAACCTGCCTCTGCGCAGCGATGCAGCACATTTGGGCCGAGGAAGGGAAGCCGTCTGGAGCTAATACCGGTAGTGTATGGGCGATGGAGGCGTGGAGCAGAGGGCAGGAGACATTTGATCCTTGATCTCCAGCCAGGTGCCGCCAGGTGCCACTCGGATGCCGCCTTGGGGGGTGGTGCACTGCTTAGGACGCTGGTGCATGTATTCAGATATGTTGATCGCATGGGCTGAGTTCCAGAGCGTTCTGCAACTCTGCCTGCCGCCTCTACCTCTACCGGTACGTAGCTACGTACTAGCATGGCGAGGAAAGCACGCCGCCGGCACTGACGTTCGCATATATGCACCTGGTCTTGCATTCAGTTAAGTCCCGGAGAGCGTCTGCACTCTGCACTCCGTGCGTTTACACTGCTGGCCCAGCAGTATGATGCATGCATATGGCGGGCTGGCCCAAGGGAGCTCCAGGGGCCTGGAACCCACCATCAGTTAGCACCCAGGTGGCGGTGTTGTATCATTCCAGTTGTGGGGCCCGACAGCGGAGCAACTGAGCCGAACGGAACACCCTCGGCATTACGGCATCCATACGCAGGCATGCCCTCGTACCAACTGCCCATGCCACCTGCCCCGCCCTCTCCTACCGCGCCTTGAACATGCCATGCTTGACGATATGCAATGGCGCCACCATGCAATTGAATCGCTTTACGCCATGGCGACTGCACAAGCAAGTCTTGGCTTCGGCTCTTTGCGGCGCCCTACCTAAACAGCACCTACCCCTCTCTAATCGCAGCGAATAAATATGACACAGATGCTCTCCGCGATGGTCATGCCCTGCTGTAGCCCGCCGCCGGGCAGCAGTGTCGTCGTCGGCCGCGGCGGCTGCGCCTCCCCCGTGGCCGCCGTACTGCTGTTGCTGCTGGTACCGGTACTGCCCCGGCGCAGGTGGATGGTACCCCTGGCCCTGCGGCGGCGGCGGCCCCCGACCTCCTGGCGGCGGGTAGTGCCCGCTGGATCCGGCAGCCAGGCAGGGGAGGGCCCCGGCGCAGCCTCACTCACCGCCAGGTCGTGGTCGCTGAGCAGCGCCACGTCCACTACTACAAAGGACACCCGCCACACCCTACCACTCCCACGCGTATACAGCACTCCTGCACCTCCGCTCAGACAGTACCTGGGGCATCAATGCGGCCTTGGACAGTAACACCGTGCACACCTGCCATTCCTACCAACAACAGCAGGCCACCGTACATGATGTACAATTAGCTGCACCACTCCCACATGCACTGCACTCGGTTTCCATCGTGCATTGACACCCGTTCTGCAGCCAATGCCTGCAAGCACCACTCAAGCCACACGCAAAGTGGCAACGTCATGACACACCACGCTCAAGCAGCACGGCAGGCCGGACGCAAGCCCGAAGACACGCCTACTTCCGCCCTCAAAAGCCCTGTTGGCTCTTACTTGCGTATTCTCCCTTGGTCCCGCTGCGCGCCACCTCCACGTCTCCATCCCTGTCCCCCGCTGCTGCTGCCGCCTTTGCCTCCATGGAGTGGCTGTGGTGGTGGCTGGGCCGCTCGGGGTGGCCTGACAGCAGGCCAGTGCTGGAGTTCCGCCTGAGGAGAGACGGGGAGCGGGGCAGGGTCCTGTCACCGTTCAACGAAGCGGAGGGCCTGGAATAGTACCGGTAGTCGCGCATAACCTAGCTGTCAGGAGTTGCCCCCTTCCGTCTCACCGTTCGTCCCTCGCTGTAAGCCTGGCGGTTCCCCAACCTGGGGCCCTGCTTCCCCTTATCCTCCACCTGGTCGCCACGGCGTGCCCGCCGTCCAGCCAAGGCCCATTGGGGTCCAGACCGACCGGCCTCTCAAGTACGCATCCCCCCCGGGACAGCCCCATCAACCTCGCAGCGGCCGGCCACCTTTGCGCCTGGCGCCGTGCTGCCAACCGCACACCAAGCTGCGACACACCGAACGTAAGCTCTGCCTCCTTCAGTCCCGCTAAACACCTTACCAGTCGGTCCCCTTCCCCCGTGACGGGGACGCACCCCACCTGGGTTCCACCGCGTGGTCGTCCTCCGGCCCAAGCGGCGCCAGGTCCATGGGCGTTACGGGCACGGTAACGCCCAGGGGTGTCACGGGCAGCGGCAGGGCGCCGGTGGGCCGTGCGCCGTACTTGAACCTCAGGCCCAGCTGCACCACGCCAATGGTGGCCCCGAACATGTTGGGTAGCCACAGGTTGATGTCCTGCGTGGAGTTGGGTTAGGGGCGGGCGGGTGGTGGGTACGGTGGATGAGGTGCCGTGGGCAGAGAGGGGCTGCACCTGGCACTCACGAACCGCAAGGTGCCTCCGTTGACTTACATGCGCCAGCTACCCCGTGCGTGACGATGTGCGCATGCAGTCGCGGGCTAGGCCGCGCTCGTCTGGTGTTTCTATCAGTCCGGTACTCCCCAACGCCTCAGCTGCGGCCAGACGCCCTACGCCCACGCCCTAGCTGCTAGACAATTCAGAGTTCCCTGCTGCAAGGGACTCAACCCTCACGGCACGCCCACAAACTGCCATGCCAGATCCTCAATCCCCAGTTTCCACCGGCACACCGTCCACACGGTGCGATGGGCGGAGGTGCGTCATCCCCGTGCACCTTCGGCCCTGAGGACACCTCACCCCCTACCCTCCTGCCCGCCTCACCGCCACTGCCAGGCCGTACACAGTCCACAGGGTGCCGTTGGCTATGGCGGTCGCGGCCAGCGGGGGGTAGATGGAGGCGGCGTTGCGGGTGCGCACAATGTTGACCATGGTGCTCAGCGGGATGAAGTCTGCGGGCATGGGTAGGGCAGCAGGGGTGTCTTGATTGGACCGCAGGTTGGTTACAAAGGTTGGGGCCATTGTGGCGATTCCCATGGCCGACTGTGCTCATAGGTGCCCATTCCATTGCACCAGGGCAGAAGCGGAAGCCCGTACAGGCCAGCACGCGCTGCAATGCCAAGTGGACCTCTGTCGCGCATGTGCAATTACCGGTATGCAGGACCACCAACCCGGCCCACTCACAGTAGAGCATGAGAATGACGACGGCGTTCATGCCCCTGCAGCAGCAGTGGCAAAGGAAAGACAACCCTTAGATTATCCCTCCCTGGCACAGGATGCACTTCAACGCTTGCTCGCCGCAGCTGTAGGACGCTGACAACATTGTTGTGAACCCTATCACAGCCACTATAGCTTCCTCGGAGCACATTTTTTCATCTGTGCGTTGTCTGCCAACATATCGCGCCCCCACAACGCCTCAGCATCCGCTTAGCCCGGCCCCAGATGCTCCCATAGGTTGTCGTGCACACACCCTGGCCGGTCATCTCCTGGCGTCCACCACCTACCACAGCTTCTCCGTCCCTGTGGTGCTGCCGTAGGTGCCGTAGCACGATATGAGGCCCATGACAAGGAAGTGGGCGGCCGCCAACAGCAGCAGCCCCATCATCTGGTCTTGAGACTGCGGGGCAGGCACCGCAAGTGAGGTGGTCTGCAATGTTCAGCACCATGTATCCAGATTGCACTCGCTTGGCCCTAGCAGCATGCTATGTAGCACAATGCAAGGTACCGGCTAGTGTTCTGCGCACGTGAGGGGGGAGTGTTGCAAAAGTTGCACTTCAGGCATGCACAACGCGCAAAGCAGCAGCAACTGTATCAACTGGTGATGAGACCTCGGATGCGGGCTGCAGCGAGCAACGCCCCGGCCTTGGGTGACAGGGGCCACTCGCGACGGGGCTGCCCGCGCCATGCTCGCTATGCATCAAGGGGGCTCAAAGTAGGAGCGCGCGCTGCTTCACGCAAGAACTACGCGGCACGGCGGAGCAAATATGCCGCGCAGCACTGTGCCTACTCGCACCACAAGACAGGGAATCCTTACGGCAGGGAAGTGTCAAGTGCATGTGCCTGGAGCGCTTGCGTTGTCTGTGGGACTGTGGCGCTCTGCTGGGTGCGCGGTACGGCCCAGGCACGCAATCTCCCCACACAAGACCAGCGTACCGGTAATACCCCATGCTACATTCCCCTCAGCTACTTGGGTAGCATCAGATTGGCTCAGATGAGTCATAGCTCCTGACCCAAACCGAATTTGCTGCTATTTGTACCAAGGCGAGCCGATAGCACACTCATGTGGCCCGGCGCTGCCATAGAACCACACCCGCAACACACTCACGCAACACACTCCTTTGTTGTGTTACCACAGCAGCTCACCTTTCGTCTCGCTAGGGGGTAGGCAACGAGGGTGAAGAACAGCCCCGATACGAAGCCGAAGCAGTTGGCGGGGAAGACGTACGGGTTGCGGCCGGCCAGGCCGTAGGCCACCCAGGCCACGGAGTTAATACACGTCATGGGGTAGGGCAGGGGGTTGATGTCCTGCGCAGCACGAGCAGGAAGCACAGTGAGCGGCGGCGACGTGATTATGCTGTGGCATACACATGGCGAAGGGGGGTGCTGGGGGAAAGGGAGGCATTTGGCATGTGGCTGCAGGTAAACCTCGGCTGTGGTGGCTGTCCAGGTTGGAAAGTCGTTCGCTCATAACTGTCCCGAAACGAACTGCATGCGTGCATACATACATACTAGTGCGGTGCTGTAGCTGACAAAGCGGTAGCCATGTTAGGTCTTGGATGTAGCGAATGCAGTAGCAAGGGCGGGCACTGGTTGAGTGGAGAGGCAAGGTCAACGGGCACGCAGGGGTAGGAGTGGGCAGAGGGGTGTTGCACGTGGCCTTACCCCAAGGTCCCCTGTCCGCCGAATGCGTAATACGGCTGGAAACGGCGATAGCAACATCACCAACGCGAGGAGGTTTCCGCATGTTGGCACAACGTGCTCAGTGAAGACGTTGGGCATGGTGACCTCCCGAGCTGCTCGCCGTCAACAGGCGCCCAAGCGCGCTGCTAAGATAGTACCAGCTATTCCTTTTACGCAAATATGTCAAATACTAGTCGTTGACTTGGCGTCTGCCTAAATTTGTCTGCTACCTTGCCACTTTGCGGCCAACAAAGCGGGAGCCAGGCTTATGACGCAATTGTCACGGTGGTAGCAACTATGCAACACTTTCGTGGTTTAAGGAAGTAGGAAATATGCAAGGGCTGGTGTTGCAATTCGTCACAGCCGGTTCTGTGCTTCTGTCAAAGGCAGCCTGTTGCGTTTTGTACTTGTGGAAAGCGGGAGAGCGCTAGCAAAGTAAAAGCGGCAAGGACGAGTACTAATTGTAGCGAAAAAAATCGCACAGGGAGCCTGTGCTCTGGCACTTTTGGTCGGACGGCGATGGTAACGAAGGACGGCAGGGTAACGACCTGTACGACCCATGCTGCCACAGCCTACCTGTCAGCTACCGGTCAGCCATTAGCCTAGGGTTGCAACGTGGCACCACATGCTACACTTCGGAACGGCTTCTGCTTGTGCTAAGAAGCCTTGACAGTTGCGCAAAGCGTGCGCAAAGCGTGTCCCAAACTGCATGCGTCCCGCCCTGGTCTGCGGCGCCATAGCCTGCAACACACAGGAAAGCAGCCTCCTGGCCTTATTGGTAGGACTTTGGGGATTTCTAGGTGCAGCTGCTCATAGGGCCTTCCACCACGCTACCCCACACGCATACGAGCATCCTGGCCTTGCTGAGCGACTGGCACAGTGGCACTCTGACCACAGCTGTCCTGTGTTGGACCCAGGGATCGTGTGGTCAACTTGTCTGTCAGAATACTTGGCAATTTAGTCACAACATGTGTCTTGACTTGTTGGTGATTAACCCAGGGGCCATGTCGCGTTGGAAGGGGCTGCAAAGGCACGCACCACTGCGCGTCGCCTTGTGGGAACGCACGGACCTTGTTTACACCTAGGGCATACACACGTGCAGCTGTCCCCCATGGGGTGATACTCGTGGCTGCCGCTGCACGAAGGGGTTCGGGCCTGCGGAAACGATGAGGTCAACGTGCACGCGAGGATGCACGCATGGGGATGCATAGACCTGCATGGACATGGGAAGTCCGTGTCAAGTCATGCCCGCACAGCCAAGGCCTCTTGTGCGAAAGCAGAAAAGTAGGACTAGCGCAGTCTTGAACCTTCACTACTATAGTCTAGTCCAAGTTGCGCGCAGCTGCGATAAGTCGCAACCACGATGCTTCCATTCCTCGTAGCTCTGGCTCTTGCAGGGTACGCTGCATATGGAAACGTTGCGTATGGAAATCGATAACACTGATCAACTATAGTTCACCTCAGAGGGCCAACCTATGAAAACCCGGTCGACTGCTCCGCGCGCGCAGGCTCGCGAGCGCGAATGATCAAGCAGGCGTCATACGTGGGAGAGTCATGCTACCAGGTAACACTGATCATGCAAGCCTTATCGGTGGGGTCTTGCTTCCCCGTCCTCTTTCCCCCCCACCCGGCCAACACTTATACGCTGCGCCTTGGCACCCTGCGCCCCCTCCAGCTGCTTTTCCGATGGCCAGCACGATGCTGATCCTCCACACCAGCCAGGGGGAGGAGGTTAGGACGTATCCCGACACCGACGGGTCGTTCACCTTCTACGACGTGCCTGCGGGGGCACACCAGCTGCGGCCCTTTCACCCCAACCTGCTCTTCCCCGAGGTGCGGCTGCAAGCTGCATTCACGCAGCCCTCCCGCGTGCCAGGATATTCACAACTCCTGCTTGTGATCAATATCCGCGTGGGACGGTGTGCACCGGCACAGCTGGCGTTGCCGTGGCACCCGTCGGCCGTTTGCGGTGGATCGGTGCAGCATACAGCCCAGCTGCTGCAACTCACCTGCGCCCTGTGATGCTCACTGTGGCTCAATTACGCACTTTTTGGCCCAGCGGCCGCAAGATCTGGCTTGGCGATCAGGGGCCGCCAGCATGTTGCCTCCGCCCTGTCTCGTACCGGTGCTAAACATGGACCGCATCTCTACACCTGCCTAGGCCAACGTCTGCACCAACATTTCGTTGTCCTCCTGCGACTGGCCCCCTCCGCGCCCCCATGTGCTTCTGCAGCTGCGGCTGGATGTCAACAAGAAGCAGGTGCTGGTGCGGGCCTCGCTAAGCCACAACCGACAAGTGGTGGGTTTGGGTTCCGGGAGCTAGCTTCAGGGACCGGGGGCGGGGGGAGACGAGGGACGCAGCAGGTTATGAACTGGCTGCGGCAATTGCAGCTAGTCGACTCAGCCACACCACGTTCATAGCAGAGACGATCGGGTTCAGGGTAGGCGGTAGCGGCTATGGGCGTGATCGGGGATGAGGTTTGGTTAGGAGCGGCGGCGGAGGTATGGGCACGGGGTGGGACGGAGACCAAGGCAGAAGCGAGGATCCATCGTGTCGTGTTGGTCCACGTGGGCTGGAGGTGGGGGGATGGCCTGCTGATGTCAGGGGGCCTGAGGATTGCAAGACAGCCGGGAGCCCGGGATTGTGCCCATCGGCGGTTAGGCGCCTTGGGAAAGCAGAGTTCCGAGATCGGGGTCGGGGCGGACTCTTGTACCGGTACGACACACTGGGATAGCGGATTGCTTGGAGCACGGCATAGGGCTCGTGCACTTCTCTTTGTGTCTTTGACGCTGCAACCCGGCGCTCTTGCCTCCCCCTCGTGTCATGTTGCAGGCCATCCAGCTGCCGCTGGTGGTTCGTCCAGCCCAGGAGGCGCATTACTATGAGGTGAGGCGGGGAGCAAACCGGTTGGGACCCGTGTCACTCGGCACTGAAGAAAGGAGCGCGTTGCTAAACCTGTGTACTAGTACGTCGGCAGCTGGGTCCGTTTGGCAGGGCCGTGTCCCCCTGCTAGACCTCGGGAACGACGTGCGGGTGTCTACTGGAGTCGTGAGTGGTGACGCGTACCCCTACAGCCTTGGCTGCGAGGAAGGAGTGGACCCTTCACTGCCGCTCATGCTCTGCGCTTCCTGCTGTGTGTCGGACTCCTCCTCCCTGCAGAAGCGCAAGCCGTTCGACATCTGGTCGTTCGTCAAGAGCCCGTACGGCATCATGATCGTGTTCTCCGTGTTCGCCATCGTGGTGTTCCCGCGCCTCAAGATGGACCCGGAGGACTACAAGGTGAGGGAAGTCCCGGTGGTACCGCTGCGATGGGCAGTGTTCATCTTGATGTCCAACAGATTACGTTTTTTGTGGTGGGTGTGGACTGGGCATACGATGTGGTTGTGCTCGCATGCATCAAGGTGGGCCCGGAGGAGTACAGGGCGGGCCACACATGCGCCTCACAGTACCGGTACATCTACCCGAAGCTATGCATGCCCTGTTGTTGGAGCCGACGGGTCATTTATGCCAACGAGACACGCTCAACGTCTCGGCGTGCCGACCAGCCTGTTTCCAAATATCAGTAGCAGTTTGCATGGCGCTTTTGAGTGGCGTCACGCCACAAGGACTCGTGCAGGGACGCCAGGAGCAATGGGGGCAGCACCCTTTAACCCTGCCATCCACCCATTCCATCGCCCGCGCGGGGCACGTTTTCGCTGCCAACCTACTTCCTGTTGCTGTTCGCTCTGCCGTTAGTGCCAGGGCCAACTGCAGTGTCCTTACCTGTGTCCCTGGCTCCGTTCGCCCACGCCCTTCGCCACTAGCGGGGGCTCCTTTTCCTCTGCCAACATTCTCCCCCTCTTAATTCGTCCCTTTCACAGGAGTTCCAGGAGCAGATGCGGCAGCAGGGCGGCGGGGAGGGCCAGGCCCAGGTGGCCGGAGGGCAGCGCGGGCAGGCCGCACGCCTGCGGGACCGGTAGACACAAAAGCAGCTGGCGAGGCTGCTGTCGGATGGGCGCTGGACGTGGCGAATGGTGGGCAGCGCGGCGAGGCCGCACGCCTGCGATACGGCCTGATGTGAAGTAGCGCCCCAGTGGTACGGCACGTGCCTACTGGGCAATGTTACGGTTGGGGGTTTAAGCCCCCCTCGGGGAGGGAGCGGGCAGAGGCAGGGGGGAGCGAGGCAGGGGGCTCACGCGGGGATCGCTGGAGGGCACGAGTGCCCTTACTGCCCGGTTGGGGGCATTCACGTGTGGCTGGGCGTTGTGCTGCTATGGGCGGGGCAACGAAGCACGCCGCACGCCTGGGGTACCCAGCACCACTGGGCGCCAGCAGCAAGGGGAACGACGGCGTGAGTGTGCACGCGCCAGGGTCCTGGCGTGAGGCTCGAACGCGTAAAACTCGACTGGGGCCCCTGGTGGATTCTGCTGGCGTTCTAAGAGCTTTGGCACTCCTGGTCCCGCTTGCATTGTGGTGGATCTAAAGATGGATCGGTTACTGTTGGGGGGTGTGCTGGGTGGAGCGAGCAACAAGACTGGGGTGCTGTGTAGCGCATAAGACCCTGCTTCCTTTGGCGTTGAGGTGTTGGGGTTCTGCAGGGCTCGGCCCCGTCTTGATCGCTATGCTAGTGGCTGTACTTGCTGGGGCCTGGCGGCCGGTGGAGATAAGCGGTGAATGGGTCATCGTCACATCGGGGCTGTTGAGTTGGTCGATCTGGTCCAGCACACCAGAGCGGCGTTCTGGCTCACAAACCTCTTGATGGGGCTGCGACCAGCTGTGCCATGATGCGCGCAGTTCAGAACCAGTAGACAACACCGGTACCGGTCCGCCTAGCCAGTTCCTGCTGCTGGGATGCATGTACCCTCAGCAGCGTGGGCCGTGCAGCACCTGGCAACACAGGCCAGGCACCGGCCAACCGAACATGCAGCTGCGAGCGGCTGCCGTGCTGGTATCCTGGCCTTTTGCGAGGACTGGTACTTGGAGGTGATGGCTGGCCCGCGAACTGTGTGGTGCTGCTGCGTCAGGGCCACCTGACCGGAAGGAATGGGGTTTGGTCAGCTGGGGCTGGGATGGCCGAGACACCTGACTAACGCCGTACCCCTCCTATGCGGGCCCCTTTGGATCGACCCCATAACTCTGCGGATATGGGTGCCTGCTACTCCTCCATAACCTCCATCGGGCGCTGATCGCCCAACCCCTCCCGCGTTCACGCGTATGTCTTGCCACCAGATTTTCCGCGCGCTCCAGGACTGCCAAAGACGTTACCCTCGCGATCACGAAGTAGGTTGCAGATCTACACCTATGGGTGCTGTTTCACTTGCCAGCAGTCACAGGCACTCAACCGGCGAAGGATGGTTAACACTTCGCTCTCATATGCCTCCACGCCTGCAGTTTGTTTGTCAGCATCTTACAAGCAAAGCGGGCTGGTGCTTATTTGCTGGCGTCTGTCCCGAGGAAGGTATGTAGCAACAGCATTCGCTTCACCGCCGACGCTTTAGGGTCTTGGACAGGACGCTTTCCGCGCAATATGCAAGCGAACGCCAAGTACTTTGAAGTGCCTTTCACACTTGTTGTCGACAATGCCTGCAGTGCGTGATCTGGAGGACTGCGTGGGCACAACCAACGCCACCCGGATAGGCGCTTACGTGCCCCCGCGCTGCGAGCACAAGGCTGAGGCTCTTGCAGCCTGCATCGGTGAGCACTAACGCGCTGCTGTATGCCTCCGAAGGCGACGGCCTTCCCCTATGCTGCAGTAAGCTGCCTTGCTGTGTTGCTAAGGGCGCAGCGTCACTGCAGCACGCCCACGTGTTACTAGTCCTCTGCATCGTTGTAACGCTTGACCCAGATGGGCCATCCTTTCCGTGGGCATAACCCTACGGTACTCCTATACCTCGCTTGCACGCTGCAGAGGGCCATCGGGACGCCGCCCAGCGCCGTACCGACGAGTGCCCCAGCAAGGGCAAGGTCAGCAAACCAGCTGCTCCCCAGTCCCCAGGCAGCGCGGATAGCCCCCCTTCCTAAGGCCTAGTGTACACCCCTACCTCGTGAGCAAGTGGCTGTATTCCCGACTTATCTACCTGGCGAAGGCAGCGGCCGCAAGGAGGCAGGGTGGCGTCCTGCAGCTGAAGCACCAGCGATAGCGGCAGGCTTGCGTACCACATTGAGCACAACAACTAAGCAAACTGCCTGGTGACAATGGCGCCACGCAACCGCAAAGGAGCCAAGGCGAGCGACGCCTCCCCCACGCCCTCCGGGCTGTCCCAGGCGCAGCAACGCCCCGACAGCCCCGCGCCCTCCACTCCCGGCCAGCGCAAGCAGCCCCAACACAACGGCTCTGGTCCACAGGCCAACGGCACCTCCCACTCCCGCTCCCCGGATACCACCGAGATGGGGACCTCCCCTGGTTGGATGGGCGAGGCGCCCAGCCTGCCCGCCAACTCCCACCTGCACTACCCGCCCGTCGCGCACCCGCACCCACCGACCCGTGGGTCAGGACACGTGTCGGGCGTGGAGGCGGCGGAAAGCGACGGCGGCGGCGCGCCCGGGCGTGAGCTGGGGGCCATGGCGCTGCTGGTGCTCCTGTACATGGTGCAGGGAGTGCCCCTCGGGCTGACCACTGGCGCGCTGTGAGTTGGGTTGTGGGTAATGGGTGTGGCGGTCAGGGTGGGGATCCACCGTAGGGCACATGCGCTGTTGACGGGCCGCAGTTAGGAGCTGGGATCTGGGCTTTCAATATGAGGGCCTGGACAGGAAACCCGGTACAGGTGATACCAATAGTGCTGCTGGCGCTGCTGTGCACGTTCGGTTGGGGGGCCTTGGCTCGGGGCCGCTTGGCGTTCTGTGAGTGGGGATATGGGTTCTTAGGTGGGGTGCTGCTGAGCAAGCTTTCACAGGCGGGCAGGGCCAGGTAAGGGGCTCGTCGCTCGTGTACGGGTCGGGATTGGTATACTGCTTTACGCAAGGGTTTGACGACATAAATTGGTTACGGCCATGGGACTTGAGTTGGTTGTTAGCTATTGCCCTCCGGTTAATGCTTTACGTGGGCGTAGGAAGTGCCGCTGACACTCAGTACCTAGCCTGCGCCTACCCTCGCGCTGTCGTACCGCACCCGCCCCTGCCATGCCCTGCCGCACTCCGCCCCATCACGTGGCGCCTTCCCCCAATTACATCGCCATGAACCCGTCTTACCACTCCCTGCTACACCCTTCCCTGCCCTGCCGTACGCAGCCCGTTCATGCTGTCGTCTAAGGTGTCGTACACGGAGATGGGCATCTTCTCGCTGGCGGCCTACCCCTACTCGCTTAAGCTGCTGTGGAGCCCCGTGGTGGACAGCGTGTACAGCCGCCGCGTGGGGCGCCGCAAGAGCTGGATCGTGCCCATACAGCTGGTCACGGCGGCGTTGCTGCTGCTCTGCTCGGACTACATCCAGGTGCGTGTAGCGCACGCGGCGTGTGCGAACAGCACACTCCATTGCGCACCCGTTTTTTAGTAACGTCACAGGGTTTTAATATTTCATCTCTTAATGCACACACTACCATCGCTCAAAGCACACAGAAACAAGGCCGCTGATCATGACTACCCGCAGGTGCTGTACGACGCTGCGGACGTGTGGCGGCTCACCATGCTGTTCCTGGTGTTCGTCTTCCTCATGGCGACACAGGTGAGGGTGCGGACATGACGAGCACACAATGTGAACGCCGCCACGAGACATATAGCATGCTGCGCGTGCGGGATGCAGCACAACCGTACTGTTGCCATACCATTACGTAGCCTCGTTTCTTGCGGATGCAGTAGCACCGTACGTTACGCCGCCCTGGCCAGCGCTGCCATCCGCCCCAGTCCCACCCTTACCCTCTTGCACTTTTCCCGCCACTACATCCTCTCGTGGGTTCACACGTCGTCACACATGCGTTGCTACTGCTTGAGGTAACTACCGGTCAGCAGCTGCGAAGGCCCGTCCACATAGAGGTGACGGCTTGGCACTGACATCTCCCCACTTCAGGGACCACACGCTACGCCCCCATGCCTTCTTTACACAGTGCTACCCTACTAGCACAGCTTTGCTCCGCTCTTCCCGCTCCCAAGAATCTAAACCCCGTGCTCGATTTGTGACTGACATCCTTTGCTTGTGTGCTTCCCCGCGCCTCAGGACATTGCGGTTGACGGTTGGGCGCTGACGCTGCTGTCGCCCGCCAACGTGTCGTACGCCTCCACGTGCCAGACGGTGGGGCAGACCACCGGCATCTTCACCTCCTTCACGGTGTTCCTGGCGCTGCAGGACGCAGCCTTCTGCAACACCTACATCCGGGGCAACGCCTGGCTCAAAGGGTGAGGGGCAGGGCGCGGAGCGGCGGGGTGCGCTGGGCAAACAATTACATCAACTCCCCGGGTACGGAAAAGGGGACAGGGCCAGGGAGCTACACGGCCCAGGAACAGAACCACTGCCATGCCAGCAAGCCACACCAATGATTGGGGGAGTGTGCATGGCGGTTACGCACGTGCGTCATACCCCCGTGCCATCCTCCCTCCCTCCCTGGAACGACGCTGGCGTGCACGCTGGTCAGCCCGCGGACCCCGGCACATGGCTGTAGTCACGCTGCCGCCCTGCCACACTCAGCGCACTTCCCTGGCTTATCTCGTTATCTGTCGTGCAGGCTGGTCAGCCCCGAGCCCCAGGACGTGGGGCTGGTGACGCTGTCTGGCTACATGCGCTTCTGGGGGTACGTGTTCGCGGCCGTGACCCTGGCCATATGGCTCCTCAAGAAGGAGGCGCCAGAGGAGGAGGAGCAGCAGGAGGGAGGGCACGGCCGCAGCGGTGGCAGCAAGGCTGCCAACAGCATGGAAGAGGGCCACGGGGGACAGGAAGAGGCGAAGGGAGGCAACGGCTCGGGTTCGGGTGTCCGTGTGAAGCGCAAGCGCAGCAACACCACGCCCCTGACGGCGGAGGAACGGCAGCTGCTCACTGGAGACCAGCAGGGATCAGCTGCAACGACCGGGGACGGGGGGGAGGAGAGCAGCGGACGGGGAAGGAGCGTGGGTGCTGAGCTGGTGGGTGCGTACGTGCAGCTGTGGCGCGTGGTGAAGCTGCCTGCGGTGTGGCAGCTGACGGCGCTGCTGCTGACGTACCGGCTGGGCGTGCTGGCGGCGGAGGGCGCGGCCAGCCTCAAGCTGATCGACAAGGGGGTGGCCAAGGAGGCGCTGGCGTTCCTGGTGCTCTTCCAGGTGGGCGGTCCGCACATTAGGGGGTGGTGTGGGCAGTGGGTTAGGAGTTGGGGTTCAAAGGCGGCAGGCCTGGTTGGAGGGCTGAACAGAGGCTATGACTAGGGGACCCTGGGAGGATAGCTAGGATGCGCCGTAGGCCGAGGGCCCTGTCAGTTACGCCTCAACAGGGATTAGGGTGCAAAGATGTGGATGGGTCGGCGATGCGGAATAGTGGGACAAAATGTGTCATCGTGCACGGGCTGGCGGGAAGGTGGCCCCAACGCTCCTACCGCTCCTTCCTGCTCAAGGGGAAGTGGCTGGGCTGGTGTAGGCGTGTTGGAGGGCGGCCGTTTGGTGGAAGGCCCGCCAGTACGATTGCCGGCCACGCCACTACTGGGGGCCTGCGTGCCTCTCTTTAGGTCAGCCATCCTCCATCGACCATCGTATCCCCATGTTCCCGTCCATGCCCATAACACGTTGCTTCCATCCTTGCTGTTCCCTCCCGTCCGTACGCTGCAGTTCCCGGTGGAGCTCCTGTCTGCCATCATCGCCGGCCGCTGGGCCGCCAACCACTCCCCCTACTACCCGTTCATCATCGGCTACCTGCTGCGCCTGCTCACGGCAGCAGCCACCGTGGCCCTCACCGCCTGGTTCCCGCCTGGAGCCTCCTCCCTGGCAACCCACGGGCGCGAATTCGGGGCCCTGGCCGCCGTGTCCCTTGCCACGTCATTCGTGTCGTACCTGTCCTTCACAGCCCTGGGATCGTTCTTCAACACGATCAGCGACCCGGAAATGGGCGGGGCGTACCTAACGCTGCTGAACACGATTGCGAACATGGGCTTCCTGCTGCCGCGGACGCCCATGTTCTGGCTGATGGATGTGCTGACGGTGGCGAGGTGCTCGGCGCGTGATGGCGGGCCCGAGCGACCCATGGGCCAACCCGAGGGCACGGAGTGGGCGGGTCTGAGGTGCCCCAAGAAGGTGATGGACATGGGGAAGGCGGGGGTGGAGTGCGTGGATGCGGGAGGCGTGTGCGGGCTGGCGAGTGATGGGTACTACCTGGTCTCGTCGGTGTCGATAGTGGTGGGGCTGATGCTGGGCCTGGTGTACGTGGGCGGGGTCAAGGCGATGATGCGGCTGCCGTTGGAGAAGTGGCGGCCGCAGAAGCGGGGAGGCGCGGAGGCCAAGGAGGAGTAGCGAGGTGGCTGCGCACGTTGAGGACAGGGGCGGAGCAGGGCGGAGCAGTGGGAGTAGCGTGTGGGTGTCGCCCGCCGGTCTGGGGCAAGCCCAGCAATGCGAACTATCATTGAAAGGTTCAGTGTGTGTAAAAATCTTTCTCAGCGCTTGGCAAGAAAAGCTACTGGCAGACACGATCGCGTCATTGGGGTCGCTCAAAACTCTACTGCAACACCATCCTGCCACCTGCTTCTCACTAAGCACTACTATAATCACATTTCAGCAAAGATATAGGGATGGTATTGCCATAAGTAGAAGGCCAGTATACTTGAAGGGACAACGCAACAGACTGTGCCTACGCAGAGACAGCAAGGCTGCCTACAAGTTCGAAGGACATTGCACTTTACAACCGATCAATTGACGAGCGTTGCTAGCTCCTCGGTCTGCTTCGGCGACCATGGCCGAGTTCGAGCGGGCCCTCGGCTCTGCCGACTCCCAGGACTCTACAGAGTCGACTACAGAAGAAGCGACGGGGACAGCTATGTTCATACATCATAAGGCACGTCGCTCGCCCTTTGTCGACGGTGTGGACAGTTGAACCGTGCCTCGACTGGTTCGATTGGCCTCCCTTGCTTCTGGCCTTGCAGTTGTCCAAGCTGGACACGTTGGCAGGACTAGCAGTCAAGTATAATGTCTCGGTAAGACTGCGCAAGCGTTGGGCCTGTGCCCATAGGACCCAAAGCGAAGCCGCCCGCCTAAGTCTTGCTTTGCCTTCCGCAGGTCGGGGACATCAAGCGGGCAAATGGCTTGTTATCCGACTCAGCGCTCTACGCTCGAGGGACCATCCTCATCCCGACAGGGGCTCTGCCGATAATGTGAGCCTAGCTCGGCCGAGGCGCCGAGCACACCGGCGGGGGTATTAGCGGTGGCCACGCCTTAAATACGTATCATGCTGGCGTCTGCTTGCAGGCACGAGCTCCAAAACCTATGCGCACAGGTGCTGTCGGGGGTTAGCCGGGACCCTGTCCTGCATGCGGAAACGCAATTGCACCCGGCTTCAGCTGCAGTTGCGCGGATAGCAACCTCGCTCAACGTCGTCAACGGGCAGTCTTATCCAGAGGACCTCCCCGTCTCGGACCTCGCGTGGATGGCCATGTGCCAGTGCGGTACGTGCGGTACAAGCGGTAGCATGCCCCTTGACCTGGTCACAGCAGTTGCGGCCTGTCGGCACCCAACGTGCCCTCATATAACAGTTAATGAGAGCTGTGTTGCTTTACACTATGTTTTAAGATGTCCATCCTTGGTTCCATGGTGCATGTTTGCGGCGTACCGTGCAGGCCCCATGGACCCAAGCGGGCTAAGCCAAAAGCACCTGAACCAGCAGCCTCAGGAGGTGGAGATGACAGACCGCTCATCGGAGGGGACATACTACCTACCGCCAGCACACGGTGAGCACCCACCTAGCACTGCTCTCGTTGCACAACCCCGCACTCCCGACCAAACCTGCACCCTGCACCGCACACCACGACTTGCCCCCTCCCAGCTGCCAGCGCTCCCCCATCCCCCACCATGCCCCCCTGCACCCACCCTCCGCCGCCGCCATCTACCGCTCCCCTAGGCTCCACACGGCAAGGCGAGGCCGTGCGGCGGCGGGCGGGCCGCAACCCAGGGGACGACATGGAGTGCACGGACTCGGCCAACAGCGCAGGCGGAGGGTGGCTTAGCGGCGGGAGCTGGCGGCAGCACCGGGCCCAAGGCCAGGACCGGGTGCCCGGGCGCTTCAGCATGGGGCGGGCAGCCAGCGGGGACGGCGGCTCGGAGAACGGCAGCCTGTCCGCTTGGATCTCGGGGCTGGGCAAGGCCATTGGGGAGGGCGTCTCGCAGACGGTGGCGAAGGTGAAGGAAGCTGCTAACCAGCCGGTGCTTGCTGCGGGGTCGGGAGGAGTGGGGTTCGGGGCAGCGGCGGATGGGGTGATTGCCTCGCGGCGGAGGGCCCCTGGGAGCGCTACCCTGGGCCGGGCGCCGTTCCACGGGGACGTGGGCTCGGCGGCGGCAGGGTACGGGGGCTACGGGGTGGTGCAGAGCGTGCGGACGGGCAAGCAGGGCGGCAAGGACGACTGAGGGCACGGGCTGGGGGTGGCGTGGCAGAAAGAGCTGCGCCTAGCCGGAGGATGGTTGGGGTGCTGTGAGATGCAAAGTAGGGAGATGAGCTGCGTTGGCGCGTCCTTTGCGGGATGCGGGTGCGTTGTGTTGGCGGGAGTGGGACTGGAAGGATTGGGGCTAGGGGCTGAGGCTTGGGCCCAGGCTGTTGATTGTGAAGGAAGTGAGGTGTTACTGCAGGTAGGATAACGCTTTTGTTCATTTTCAGGGGCATCGCTGTGCATCTGCGCTGTGTGTCGCTCGGTTAGGAGGGTGAGGCAGGCGCGTTGGGTTCCCCTACAATGCAGCTGCTTGCACGGCCGTCGGCATGCGTTGCATTGAGCCTGTGCGCAGAGGTTCACGAAGCCATGAATCACGCATGAGTGTACTATTGAGGGTCTGGGCCCTCGGTCTCAGGGTTGTGCCCTGGAGCGCTGCGCCTGTTCGACCGTTCCTGGCGTCGTGTACACCCCAGGGGTTAAGGGCCGGTGCCTGGTGGGGCTCACGTCTGGCGCATGCAAGCAAGTGCTCATTCATGGACTGCCGTTACGGCTGTGTACAGGACAAGGACACAAGCTGCAATTTTAGTGTGGGGGTTACCCAAAGATGCTAGGGGTTATTAATGACGAGGAGACCTGAGAGTGCACACGCATACCCATAGGCAGTAGGGCACCTGAATGTCGCTGCACCTGCACGTGAAGGGCATCTGTTAAGCTGGCGTTGGCAAGGAGGCCCGAGCCCAATTTGCGGTGGCTGATGGGAGGCATGGTGCTTAGGTTGTTGGCCGACGTGTCGATTGTGGACACCCGATAGACAGGGCTTAGCCGTTTGTGTCCTGGAGTCGTCTGACGTGCACACCTGGGACGTGACACAACCTTTGGGTGCTGCTGGCGTTGTCCCGTTGCCTCAGCTCTGTCGCCTGACTTGAGTGTGCTAGCGTAACGGTGGGGCGTTATGCCGGGGCTGGCGGGCTCCTACATTAGAGCAAGGCAGGTGCGTTGGAGTTGCCGATGTGAGTTACCGCAGCTTTGGAGGCACAGGTAGACACCGCGGGCTGCGTCCATGCACGACAACGACGCACATGGCTGGCTATGCAGAGTAGGTATCAGGAGTTGGTACCCGCGTCAGGGTTGGCTGCGTTGCGCGGTGACCCGCCGTTGGTGATGATAGATCTATAGATCTACTGACCTGCCGAGAATGGTGGAAGGCTTTTCCCCATGGCTTTTCCCTCGAGCTCCGCTGGTATCCCTCCTGCCCAACGCCTATGTCACATGCCTGTTGTTCCGGCCATGTGACAGGGTAGCAGACTAGCAGTACGGCATGTCCTATGTACGTCGCTTCCCTTGACGCCGGCGTAGCGCAGGCCCCACTACCGGTGGTTTCGGGTTTGTCACTTCGCCGCTCCGCGGTTGCTCCCTCTTTCCGCTGCATCGCAGCAGTGCACCTGTGCGTTAGCAGGCGCCACACTACCGGTAGCAACGCAGGGCTGAAGGAAAGCGTGGCATCATGCTGCAGCTGCCCTGTCAATTTGTCTCACTACCTACCTACCTACCCACGCTCGTCTCCTAGCTGCCAACAACAGGGCTTCCTTGGGAGAGAAGAGCATCTGGAACACCCCTGGGCAGCGACACGTTACCCATTGCTGTACAATGGTCTGTATGCCTCCATACCGTACCTACCAAATGCTACTACATTCAGTCACAGACCGCTGCTCCACGGGTGCTCTACAAGCAACCCACCGCTACCCACACAAGCATCGCGTGCTTGCTTGCTTGCAGTGCGCTGCGTGCAAGTGTGGTGTCTGCGCGTCCACCATCCTGTACTGCCGTACGTAGCCCACGGCTGCGGAGCACTACATGAGCGACCGCATCACCTGGATTGTAACATAACACAAAATGCCAAATTGGGGACCATCTGAGAGCGAGCATGCCGACTTACACCGACCAGCCTACGACGCCCGATTCTGGTTGCAACAGGACTGCAAGAAAACGTACCAAGGGAAGCAAGGGACACAAACCCACGCGAACACCCGCCTAGCCAGGAACGGGAGCACACCACCACAGGTCACACACTTTGCCGCACGACGACAGCTGGCATGTGTCCATGGAGCCCCGCAGCCAACATTGTTACTCTCCCCAAGCACGAGTGCCTGGACGCGCGCGCGTGCCTACAGCGGCTCACAGCCCTGCAAGCACCAGCACCAGCACCACATCCTAGTGCTTGCCCTCAATCCGGCACGCTCACGCGACATTCCTGCCGTCCACCAGCCACCGCACCACCACATCCGCCCCACGCACACCGCTGCGCGGATCGGCGCCCTGCCTCCCCGCACAGCCCCCCTCCGTCCGTCTCCTTGCTTGCCACCTTGGCCCTCCCTCTTTTAACCAATCACCATGGGGTCACTGGCGCTGTCGCCCTGCCCGCTGCCGCCCGCTGCGACGCCTGCCCCCGTAGGACTCCCTTGCTCCGGTCCGTGCCCCTGCCCCTGCCCCTGCCCCGCAGCCGGGGGCCGCAGCCCTGCAGCCACCAGCCGCCGCTGCTCCTGCGTGAGGTGCCGTGGGAAGTCCACCTGCGGGGCGGGACGTGAGGGAGGTACGGTACAGGCGCGGGGCAGAATCCCGACCGCGGCAAGCGTCAACGATAGCTCCCACGCATTACCAGGGGCGGTGCTGCATGCAAGCATGGTTGGGTTGTGCTCTGCTTGCAGTTACTGGCAGCTACGTTGCTGCAACAACACGGCTGCTCCCCTGTCCGGTAGCGTGCGGTGGACAGCCTACCTGTGGAGCAGGTGCGGCCACCAACTACCGATGCACAACACCAAAGCCCCGACTGGCATTCATACCAAAATTTGTGGGTGCGGCAGCCTGCTGCGGCGCGCCACAGTGTCCAACGGCTAGCGGTACTGTGGCACTCCGGCTGCCCCCACCAAGTCACCATCCTCCAGGGCTCGGCGTTTCTCGACCTGAGAACCTCCGGCCTCAGCCCCAAGCCCACCCCGTTCTGCACGGGTGTCCAAAACACGTGCAACACGAGCGTGTTGGCGCTCGCGCACCTTGAAGATGACGACCATGTTGCCCCGTTGCTCCGTGTCGACGGCCGGCTGGTGCGCGCCGGGCTGCTCCTCCGCAGGCAGGGGCATGCCCTCATCTAGGATGATGGTCTCGCTGCCGGGGTGTACGACGTCTGTGATTACCAGCGGCAGCTGCGGCGCAACGGGGAGCAGAGAGCCGCGTCTTGGGCACAGGTGTGCATACCAATAATGGGCAGGGGAGGAGACACACAGCCGCACGTGGAGCATAGGTACGCCTTGCCATCTTCCCGACCGCCGATCATACCGTCCGTCACCAAAAACACGAGCCCAGCTACCTACCTTTGCCCACCCGGCCCGGCGGCCCCAGCTTCCTGCAGATGCCGGGCCAGCTTCCCTCACCTTCCTGCCGTCCAGCTGCCGCAGGTGCACCGTGCCACCGCACAGCGCCGTAGCCAGCGGTATGACGGCCCGGGTGACAAGGTCGTTCTGTCTCCGCACGTAGTGGGGGTGGGGCGCCTCGCGCAGGGTGAGGACCAGGTCGCTGAAGGTGCGGGCGTGAAACGGGGCGTGGGGCTGGGGAGCTGCTAGGGGAGGCTGCGCGGCGGGAGGCGCTTCGTTGCCCATGCCTGCAGGGGGTTGAGCCCATTGGAAATGGTGAGCCAGTGTTACACTGTGGGCAAAAGCCGGGGGTCCATAACCGGACCGAGCGATGGCCCGAAACACGGGACAACGCCCGACAGCACACGCGGGGAAATGGTGTTGATGCGTTTGGGTCCAGTTCATACCATAGGAAGAAGTGCGTGTTGCGATTGGCGTGGTGGACATGATGGATGATGATGTTCATCGATGAGGATGTGCCGTATCCATGCCACCATGAGCCCCAGATACACAAACGGTTCCCGTTGCAGGGGTGGAGACCAGCCAGGCGCAGGCGCGGGTCCAGGTGGAACATGGAAGGCTGGCGGGTTGCAGAGCTTAGCCGCTGTTGCTGCTGCTGTTGCTAACAGTGCGTACGGTAGGCACTCGGCGCTAGCAGTACATACGGCATGCACTAGTCGCGTCGCCTTGGCAGTCACCACGGTATTGTGGCCGCGCGGCGCTCACCCGGGAAGACGATGCGTGTCCCCTCCCGGGACCCCCGGGGCACGCGCACCAGCAGCGACACCTCGTCAGGCAACCACCGGCCGCCGCCGCCGACGCCGCCCGAGGGATCCCTGTTGCATGAGAGGTAGGGGGAAGTAAAATGTGGCAGTACAAGCACCAACGGTATGACAGCGCTCAGCGGGCGCCATGAAACCAAACTCAGCAGACGCCATGAAAGAAAGCGGCTGCAATTGCTTGCACTTGCATACTTCGAGGAGATAGTTGGTTTGTGTAGCTTGCTGCGACTTGCCGTGTTGAGGCATCGCCGCAGGCCAGGAGCCAGCTCCCGCCTGCTGCGCAGCCACATCCACACCAAACACATCCCGCCAACGGCCCATGCACCATCTACTAGTAACCCACACCCATGTCCTCGCATGCACGCACCACAGAGAGCGCCTCAGGACGACTTGTTTCTCGGACCCCCGGAAGATCTCCTCCAGAGTCACCTCCAGATCCACCTCCGTAGGGGGCGGCGGCGGCGGCGGGGGTGGTGGGGGATGAGCAGGAGGCCGGGGGACTGCTGGTTGGGCCGGCATGGGCACTCCTGACGGTGCCGCTGCTGCCATGGACGACGCCCCTGCCAAGCCTGCTGCCAGCCCCGGCCCTGGCGGACCTACTCCTGTCCCATATCCAGGTGACGTCACCGGCCCCGGTCCGTGAGCCGGTGCTGGTGCGAAGGGTGCCGATGCTGGTGCGCTGTACGCTTGTGTATTAACTCCTTGCACTGGTGCTGTTCCAGGCACGGAAGGGCCAGGGGGTGCTGCTGCCGGCTGCACCCCTGATGCTGCGCCCCAGGGTGGAGGGACCCCCCTGGGACCGTACGACAGCCCTTGACCCTGACCCTGGCCGGGATTGTACGACAGACCGTGACCCTGCCACTGCCCTTGGCCCGATGGAGAAGCAACTCCGGGACCGTACGACAGGCCCTGGCCTTGCCCCTGCCCCACCGGGACCTGTCCGGGGAGCTCCTGGCCTGGTGCAGCACCTAACCCACTTCCGTGCGACGCCTTGGCAGGTGCCGTGGGTGTCGCTGGCGGGTGGTCAGCCGACCTGTCCGCAGGTCGTGCAAAGGCCGAGCTGCGAGGTGTCTCCGCAGTGGGGCTGCCCCCGGGCGCTGCCCCGGGCTTGGCGCTGCCGCCACGGCCCCCCGCTCCCAGGCCGCCAAAGGGCCACAGCCCAGCCACACCGTGGCGCTTGGGGGCGTTCTGTCCCGTGGGTGATGAGTTACCCGCACCCGCACCCGCACCCACACCAACACCAGCAGCTGTGGCACCTGGTGCAGGTCCGGGCCCTCCTGTGCTGCCGCTGTCGCTGAGCTGCTGTGCGCCTGCAGGGGAGGCGCCCCTGCCCATGGCTGCACGCAAGGGACTGAAGGCGCTGCCCGCCCAGGGTGCCTTCTGTTGCTGCTGGTGCTGTTGCTGCTGCTGCGGGGGCACGGCAGCTGGGTATGGGTGTGGCGCGGCGTGCTGCGAGGGCCCTCCGCCAGGTGTGGGTGTGTGCTTGCCCACGTCTTTAGCAGCTGTAGCTGTTGACGGTGCTGGTGCCGGTGCTGGTCCTGGTGCATGTGTTGATGCTGCAGGTGTGCGCGCAGTGGGGTGTGCGTCCGCGTGGGTGGGGGCTGCAGCAGCTGCGGGGCGGGGGACGCTGCCTGGATTTGCTCCTCCTCCTCCTGCTGCTGTTGCCGTGGGCGGTGCGGTGCGGCCGTCTGCTGCTGCGACGGCAGCGAATTGGGCCAGGGGTGGGCGCCGGGGTCGGGGAATGCTGGGGTGTGACCCGCAGGTGAGTGGCAGGAGGCGGCAAGCTACACGGTCCATGACAATGGGTGGGTGGGCGAATCCATGCGGCACTGCAGGATGCAGCAAGACGCGTGCTGCTGATGAGTCCAGCAAAATGATGCTGGCCCGGCCTGGCTCGCGACCCACCTGGCGTCGCCGCGGCCGCAGGCTTCGGCGGGGGGTTGGCAGCCGCCGCCGCCGCCGCTGCCCCGGCCGGAGCCCCCGCCCCCGCCGCTGCCTCCCGAGCAGTCGTCCGCACCGGAATGCGAATTGGACCACCCGAGCCCTGACGCTGCTGCTGCGGGTTGACTGCAGCCGCAGGAGGCGCGCCTGTGCCTGCGGCCCCAGCCTGCGCCGCCGTGTGCCCCTGCGGCCCCGCCGGCGCAGGCGCCACTCCGGCAGCCCCCATACCCATCGGCCCCGCCGCCACCCCACCCGCTGCCTGCGCCCCCGTCCCAGCCCCTGCCGCACCACCCGCCCCTGCGCGCACGCCGGCCCCACGGGCCCCGCCGCCGTTCCCATTAGACGACGATCCGCCCATCATGCCCGCCGACGCCTTCCCGGCCCAACCCCCATCCCCTGACCCACCCATCCCTCCCCGCCCCGCCCCAAAGCCACCGCCACCACCACCTCCTCCTCCTCCTCCAACCCCTTGCGCGCCCACCCCCGCGCCTCCTCCAGCCGCCGCCGCCCCTCCCATCGGTCCGTACACCCCACCGCCGCCACCGCCGCCACCTGCCGTACCCATCCCGCCCGTCCCTGCCGTACGCCGTACGCCCGCCCCCATGCCCATCATGCCTAGGGGTCCGAACGGGTCCAATCCCATGCCTCCGAACACCTGCTGGAACACCGAGTCGGCCAGGGGGTTGCCGGTGCTGGGGGAGAAGGCGCCAAAGGCGCCCCCAAACGGGGAGAAGCCCCCGGCGCCCATGCCCATGTGGGAGGGGTCGATGCCGGGGTCGAAGGGGTCTCCCATGCCGCCAAAGCCGTAGCCTGCGTACGGCACGTGGCAAAGGCACGGGCACGGGCACCGTGCGTATACTTCATGTGACCAAGTGACGCCTGGACAGAAATTTAACGCTCAGGTGCAGATGCTTAGGATATCTGCCCGCGTCAAGCAACCACCACCCTCAGCCCCAAGCACCAGTCCCCAACACCCACCCCCCGCGTCACCCACCGCCGTGCCCCGACCGCCTCGGCGCCTTGCGTTGCGGCGGCGATGCGAATGGTGGCGAGTAGTGGGCAGCTGCCTCGCGGTCGTGGGCCGCCCGCCGGCCAGGGTCCCCCAACACTTGGAATGCCTCCGTCACCTGGACAGGGGCACAGGGGGACACATCTTACAAGGTGGGAAGGGCTACCTCACGCGTGGAACGCCTGCCTTGTCTAACACAAGGAAGGGGCAGGGTGTGCACCCCATGGAAATAGGAGCAGTGGTAGTGAATGGCGTGGATTAACGGTAACACACCGTACCGGTAGTGAGTGGCTTGGGCGTATGAGAGCCAATGCGGCGTAGTGCCAGGCCGCGTGGGGACTGCCTTGCCAGGTACGCGCTGCACTGCTGGCCCTCCGGGCACGCAACTTTCCACCCCCGTGCGTACCGATACCCTGCGCGACCCCATACCCGAACCTCCCGTAGATTTCCATGCTACAGGCCCTGCTGCAGCACACAGCAGCACGCACCTGCTTGAATCGCTCCTCCGCCTCCGCCTGCTTTGGGCCCGGATTCTTGTCCGGGTGGTACTGCATCGCGCACCTGCAGCGGGGTGTAGAACGCGCACGCACAATGCAGGCCCTTTGGTGCCACCGCTCCGCTGTCTGGTCTGTAGGATAGCACCGTTGCACGATGCGGCATGCGTGCTAAGGGCGTCGACGCATGGGGGCAGGGCGCCGACGACTGCAAGCAGATCGGGTGGGGTGCCAGTAGGTTGGGGGCATCAGTGCCCGTCGGGTTCCAGTTGTGTGGGTCTGCAAAGCGTTCCAAGTCCAGCTGGCGCAGCTGGTTGCAAGGCGTGTAGAGGCGAGCCTCTGCGTTATGCGCATCACTTTACAAGCCAGGTGCCGACACCGCACGGCAGTAGCGAGGTTGGTAAAAGGGCGGCAAACGTCAACCGTGCAGCCATGCACGGAGGACGGCAAACAGCTGACAATAGGTCAAGCAAAGCCTTAATACAGCTTTGTCAACGGCCAGGCTGCAGATCGGAAACGCGCGCGGCAAGGCGGCCGGCGGCGCAGCATTTCCGACACCCCCGCCGCAGTCGAGCAGTCCTGTGAGGAGTTCCCAAAGCCCGACCAAGAGGCAGCCGACCCATGTTCACTCGCGGACACAGCCTCTGCAGTAGTGACCTCTTGCTTTACCTGCGGTATGCCTTTCGGATCTCTTCTTCGGACGCCGTTCGCACCACGCCCAAGACCACATACGGGTCGAGGGCCGCGCTGCCCTCCCGTCCCGCAGCCCCGCCGTGCCATGACATAGCTCCAGGGCGTCTTTATCAAGTTGTAAGGTGTAGAACGAGGTCACCTGGCCATTACTATCGCGATAGCGCACCGTTTGGCCAAACGAGGCGCGTTGTGCGTTGGAGCCGAACGCCAAGGCACAAAAATGCAAGTGGGACAGGAAGCTAGGTTTTGACAGGACTTAGCTGTATCTTGAGGCTTTCTGCTTGGTTGGCAAAAATTCGGGGTCGTTGTCCGGTGTATTCAGGATGTGGCGACCCATGGGACGACCGGACGCCATTGCGTCACGCGCGGCAGCAGCTCTACCGCAATAACCACTGTCATTCAGGAACATTGCTACTGGCACTTGCTGTTCCTCAATTCCGGATGAGCCTTTGGATGCAAGCAGGGGGCCCTGTGACGGGAGCGAAGATCGTTCAGGTGGGTGTGGTGGGTGCGGGCCCGGAGCACTCACCCCGTGCCGCACTTCTTTACTGGGCACGTATCTTGCAAAATACCCTAGCCTTGGCACGGTGGCACCGGGTGCACACTGGATGCCTGGAACAGGATGTATCACGACAGCCAGCCCTTGCCACTTGCGGTGGGAGAGAACCAGCTGCTTCAGGTGCACCTTCGGTGCAGGGGTGTGGAGGCTGCGGGCGGGCGGAGGGTGCACGCAGGTAAGCGTGCGAGGCAGAAGAGACCCTGCACCGCACTCCAGCCGCGGGGTTGAAGCTTGCAGGGGGGCAAGAGGGAAACAGGGAATGGTCAGGAACGGCAGGAAGCGTGGCCCAGGTGTGCGTGGACATACGCACAGATTACGGCACGCGGGATGCATATCGTAGCGTCAGTCGAGTGGGGCACACCTGGAGAGCGAGCGGTGCATTATATACCGGTATGCTGCTTGGTGCTACACTGGAGGGTCTGCGGATGGGCACTGGGAAGTCTCGTGCCCTGGCCACGCAGGGTCACGTACTGCTAGAAGGTGCACCAAACGTCACATCTGCCGCACAATGTCCATAATGTACGTGTTTAGCTTGACGCACTACATAGTGCAAGTTGGTAGGGGCCCGTGCACCGGGCGAGTGCAGCGCACGGGACCGCGGCTGCGGGCCCCAGGCCTCAGGCGGGACCCTACCCAACCGGGTTTCACCTGCCCTGAACTGGGCAGACCTGCGCTGTCCGCGGCTTTTAGGCCGCCCGACCACACAAGCTGCCAATATGTGC